>TARA_R110000868_G_scaffold329732_1_pt1:0-242500 | contig 263995 bp, 191 predicted proteins | sample TARA_R110000868 | Tara Oceans TARA_R110000868 (sample SAMEA4397489) | marine metagenome | biome: Polar Biome; feature: [SRF] surface water layer (ENVO:00010504); material: water (ENVO:00002006), including particulate matter (ENVO:01000060) such as... | depth 5 m | reverse complement strand
GACCTCGGAATGCTGCTTACAGTCAGCGGGTGTATGGGTGGGGAGCAGGAAGCTTTCACGTCGGTGGAGTCCACATTCTGCTGGGAGATGGTGCAGTCCGCTTCCTGAGTGAAAATGCAAATATGACCGCTGTTGTCCAGGCACTGATTTCTGCCAGGGGTGGCGAAGTGATTGGCGAATTCTAAAATAACATCATTTATCAAATTCCCGCTGTATCGTGAGAAGACGGAAGCAGCGGGGATTTTGATTCAATAATCCCCAGTCTTGCTAGTCGAATGATCGCATACATGGATCATTATGAATTGATCCGTGGTTGGACGGGGAAAATATAGGGAAAGACAGAGTCATGAAAATAATATCATTTGAAAAAAAAATCGTCTGCTGCCTGCTCGTTCTGGCAGGACTGACCGGCTGTTCCGGCGGACAGTCACTGCCTGACCTGACTAGTGTCACTGGAAGCGTAATGCTGGATGGCAGTCCGTTACCGTCTGCCAACGTTCTTTTTCAGCCTCAGGAGGGAAAAACCGCCTTTGCGATGACCGATGAAAACGGAAAATTTGAGCTGATGTATAACCAGGATTCAACGGGAGCCACTCCCGGCAGTTATACCGTCAAAATTTCGAAAGAGAAAAATCCGGAAGAACCTGGAAACGAACTGCTGCCCGCAAAATATAATGAGAAGTCAACTTTGAGCGCTGACGTCAAAGCCGATCAGGAAAACGATTTTCAGTTTGACCTGACCAGTAAATAAGTCGGTCTCATATCTGATTGAGCAGAAATCCGGATCAAGCTCCTCAGAGTTTTTTCCGGATTTTGTAAAAACCGGTAATCGATTTCCAGGCCAGGGGGAGTACGAACAGCCATAACAGGTAGTTCAAGGTGCCTGGCAGAAAATAAACATCAATGGGAATCCATGCATATACAAAAAAACGGGGCCGGACCAGCCAGCTGTAAGGAATCGCCAGCGAACAGCGAATCATGGCGAATACCACGACCAGCGTGTAGAAAAACAGATATAGCCCCCCGGTGACTACATTGATGACATCATAATGAATCAGAGTAATGGTCGTGAAAGCTACGACCAGCTGGTCCGATGTGGTATCGGTAAATGATCCCCGATTTCCTGCCGTTCCCTGAAATCGGGCCAGGGGACCATCAATGCCGTCCAGCAGAACGTGCAGGAATAGTAAACCGAACGACACCAGCCTCGCGGCTTCCCACGATTGCCCGAAGGTAAAACAGAAGCCGATTCCGCAAAGTAAAGATAAAAGGGTCAGATGGTTGGGAGTAATTCCCTGGATCGCAAACCATTTCAGCAGTGGAAGAAAAATCTGATGACGGCGAGACTGCGAAACGTCCATCAATGACTCTTCACCGCTTGAGTAGACTGATACCTTGCTTTTAACGGTTTTATTCTGTGTGCACATGTTATTTGATTATCGAATGATTACATCTTTTTTTATTCGATTGGCCCATTCCAAAAGGTGCTGTCTGATATCTCACATTGATAGAAAACAGCGGCGTTCGTTTTTTGTCTGAAAAATATTCAGAATCTGTACCGCAACTTTGGTTTGAAATGCCTTGAGATTTCTTAGGATTCCTTTTTATATGAGTCTGGTTTGATATGATAATGGATGATTTCTTACTGTGTGTTCATATTCAGTTTGCCAGATGAAAGAAAAGCCATGAACCTGAGGTGGATCAATTCTAATTGTGTGAGAATATCAGGCGGATTATTTAGTTTGATGCTGGTATCCAGTCTTTGTGCAACAGGTTGGACTGCAGACCCAGAAAAAACGAGCGTATTTCCGGTGCTCTTGCAAAAACGTGTGGAGAATCAGGCTGGCAAATCTCACCCGGTTAAAGAATCGGTTTACTGGAAACCGGAGCAAACTGCAATTATTGTCTGCGATATGTGGGATGATCATACCTGCAAGCAGGCCGCCAGGCGTGTTGCCGAGATGGCTCCGCATATGAATAAAACTCTGAAGGCGGCCCGTAAAAAGGGGGTTTTTATTATCCATGCTCCCAGCGGTCGTATGAATTTTTATGATGGGACTCCCGAGCGTCAACGTGCCCTTGATGCTCCCTTTGCAGAAGCACCGCTCGATTTTAAGTGGAAATACTGGAATGATGAAAAAGAAGGAGCGCCGTTGCCGTTTGTCCGGGCAGGCGGTTGTGGCTGTAAAGTAAACTGCAAAGGCTGGGAACCCGATGAAGCTGGTTTGCGGCATTGGAAAGGGGAAAAAATTCCCTGGACCCGACAGATTAAAACTATCGAGATTGCCGACGAAGACGCCATCAGCGATAACGGCCAGGAGATTTACAATCTGCTGGAAGTAAAGGGAATCAAAAATGTGGTCCTGATGGGAGTCCACACCAATCTGTGTGTCTGCGGCCGACCTTTCGGGTTACGTCAGATGGTGTATCAGGGGAAAAATGCTGTTCTCTGCCGTGATCTGACCGACTCCCTGTTTCAGCAGAATAATCCCCCTATCAGTCATTTTCGTGGAACCGAACTGGTTATCGAACACATCGAGATGAAAATCTGTCCCACGATCACCTCTACCACATTTACTGGTAAACCGGCATTCCGTTTTGATGAAACTGCGACGCATTGAAGTCAGAGTACTCGTACTCAGGGTAAATTTCGCTGGCCATTCAGCAGCGAGAAGATTCGCTGTACCTGTTTAAAAAATTCATTTTAGAACTGACTGCAAGATGCATTCGCTCGATTACGGTGTCATTCTGGCCTATCTGTTGTTTTCGATTGGGTTGGGTATTTATTTCGGCCGCAACCAGTCGCGCCAGGAATTCTTCGCAGCCGGGAATTCCATGGGTTGGCTGCCTGTGGGGCTGAGTGTGATGGCCACCCTGTTTTCCGCAAACAGTTTTGTCATGTATCCCTCGATTGCTTACGGCAGTGGACTCAGGATCAGTCTGTTTCTGATAGCCATTTCATTGATGGCTCCCCTGGTTCTCTGGGTATTTATTCCCGTTTATGCACGGCTGAAGTGTCAAACGGCGTATGAATATCTGGAAAGACGATATCACGTTTCCGTTCGTTCCCTTGCCAGCGGGCTATTTATTTTTCTACGCATCGGCTGGATGGCTTCTGCAACTTATGCTGCTTCCGTTGTGCTGGCGAATGTTATGCAGGTCGATCAGGTAACAGTCATCGTGGTGCTGGGGGTTGTCTCGATTTTTTATACAATGCTCGGTGGACTGCGGGCGGTCATGTGGACTGACGTGTTACAGTTTTTTATCTTCAGCCTGACGATCTTATTGACACTCGGGCTGATTTTGAACCAGACGGAGGGGGGCGTATCAGGGATGTGGTCGACCTATTTTGAAGGTCGGCATAATGTCCTCATTGATTTTACACCTTCGATGACTTTGGAGTATGGCAGTTGGGCCCTGTTGATTGGCCTGTTTCTGGAGGGATTGTCTGCGTTTGGCGCAGATCAGGTGGCTGTTCAGCGTTACATCTCTGCCCGCTCTGAAAAAACATCACAAATTGGTTTCTCAATTAATATCCTGGGAATGTGGATTGTTGTTCCTGGATTGCTGGCGATTGGAGTCGGTCTGTATTCTCATTATCAACAGTTTCCCGAGGAAATCGTCTCTGTACTGACGACCGAACTGAATGGAGAACTGCCTGACTGGAGATCCGGAGACGGGATGACGATTCCTGAATATTATGCATCCTATCCCCAATATGTGGCTGAGGATATCCGGGCCTTAAACAAACAGGATGAAGCGCTGCCGCAATATGTTCGTCTCCATTTTCCACCTGGGGTAGTCGGTTTATTTCTAGTGGCATTAATGGCGGCAGTGATGTCCAGCATCGATTCAGGAATTCATTCTGTGACGACGGCGCTGATGGTCGATTTTCGGGATCGTCATTTCGCGCATTGGAAACCGGAAAATAATATGATCGAAATGTTGCAGGATCGCGCACTGGTGGTGCTGATTGGAATTCTTTCAATTTTTCTTGCCTGCAATGTCGGTGAGATGGGAGATGTGTTTGCCATCGGGAAAAAGATGACTGCTGGCTTTGGCGGTCCCTTGCTGGCTGTATTTATCCTGGCACTCTTTTGCAAAAACTCAACGACCGTCGGCGTGATGACCGGAGCGCTTTCGGGAGCATTGATTACAATTTCCCTGATGTATCTGGCGGCAGACTGGTTTTCTGTCTGGTTCTGGCCGATTGGTTTTGGTCTGACAATGCTGATTGGCCTGGTTGTCAGTCTGTTAACTGCGAAAACGAAGCCGCATGCTGGTGAAGAATCGCTCACTTATTGGAATGTGATCCACGGAAATTTCAAGAATCCCCAGGATACCGGAGAGTAGATATCACATGAAATATGCGGAAATGACAGCTGTCGAACTGAAAAATATCTCTCGCGAGGAGACTCTGGTCATTCTGCCGATCGCTGCTGTCGAACAGCATGGACCACACATGCCAACCGGTACGGATGACATTATCTGTACTGCAGTCGCAGAAAAAGTGGAAGAACGACTTAAAGAAAAAATCGTACTTTTACCAACGCTCTGGCTGGGGGCCAGTCAGCATCACCTGCGCTGGGGAGCTACGTTGACGTCCCGGGTAGAAAACTATGAGACGCTACTTTGTGAAATATGCGAATCACTGCTGAAGGATGGATTTCGCCGTGTCATGATCTTGAACGGTCATGGTGGGAATATTGGTCCCATGCAGATTGCTCTGCGACGCCTGCAGGTTGATTTTCCTAATTGTCAATTGCTGGCAGCATCTTACTGGTCGATTGCTGAAGAAGAAATCGCTTCTGTGATGCAAGGTGACTGCAAAACAGTCGGGCATGCCTGCGAAGCGGAAACCTCACTGATTATGTATCTGCGACCGGAACTGGTTCGAAGTGCCAGGGTGGAAAATTTCGATGATTATGCCCCCGACCTGGTTGATGGTGTTTATGTCTGTCGCGACATGTTCCAGCGGACCAGTGCGGGGGCAACCGGTCGTCCCGATCTGGCCAGTGCTGAAAAAGGGGACAAGATGTTTTCGCAGATCGTTAAACGTGTCTCTGATGTGATCGGGCATCTGACAGAAGAACCGCTCTCCAATTATCCCTGACTTGATCCGCTCCGTTGATGACCAGTCGGGAGACTATTGGGGAAAATCGTTGGTATCAAAACGATTCATTTCCAGTGCCGCCTGCCGGTCCAGGCTGGAAGAGCCGACCTTTGTTGCGAATCCGATAACACAGCTTTTTCTCTGAAGGATTTCGAGAGTGTCTGCATTGTATGCACCATAAGGATAACACATGATCCAGTTTCTTGTGGGGGCGCCGACATTGGTGAGAAACTGAAGTGAGCGGTCAATTTCCTGTTCCTGGGTGTCTGCAGCGACGGCATTCAACCAGAAATGATGATAGGTATGGCTGCCAACATACATGCCGGATCGCACCAGTTCCTCAATTTCCGCTGCCGTCATGTAAAGTTCTTTGTTGAACTCTGCTTCAGACTTTTCCACATATTTTTCAAACAGTTGTCTGGTTATTTCCGTTCGTAATTCGAAAGGAAGTTCTCTTTGCAGCATTCGCTTGATGTAGATGATCTCAGCAGGATCGTAGCGACCTGGTTGGGCCAGTCTGGAGATATGCTGTTCAATAAATGATTCTGAAAAATCTCTGGCTCGCAGTTCATCATTTAGATCGTTAAAGAGGCGATTGGTGTCAGTCGCTGATGCCAGAATGAAATGGATGGCATTCACATCCAGCAGGCTGTTCTCTTCAACTGGTCGGGCGGGAGGAAAAAAACACCCGCTGATTTTGCGTTTCATTAATTCTGGAAACACAAAGTCAAAGTGATCCCGATAGCCATCATCAAAGGTAAGCAGACAGGCCTTTTCAGGGAAGTCTGCCGATTCGCCGGTAATGTACGCGATTAACTGTTCTGCCGAAATGAATTCGTACTGACTGCCGAGGTAATCCAGTTGCCTTTTGAAACCAGCAAATTCAAGCCCCTTGATGCCGGGGTACCGGGAATTTTTGATTTCCCGGACATAGTGATACATGACGGTGGTCAAGTCGCCCGGTTTCTGCATGCTCGCATCCATTACTGGTTGACAGCCTCAATCACATAAGAAGAAGAGTAGGGAACAAGGCGATGATTTGTGATCATATTATCTGATGCAAATCGTGCTACTTCTTTATGGATCGTGAAAACCTCGCTGTTTTCCATCACATTGACAGGGAATGGATGGAAATGGACGGGGAAAACAGAGGTGACGCTGAATCCTGCACGTTCAATTTTGCTGGCCAGGTCACTGGGAGTGAACTGGTATCTTGTATCAACGCCGATTCCCGTTAATGGATGAGTATCGGGTTGCACATATTCGGCTTTCAGATTTCTGATACATTCAATGGCTTCTTCCTGGGATGCGCTGGTATGAAACGCAACGGCTTCTTCAATCAGTGAATCGAGAGTTCCCAGTTCTTTCTCAATGTTTGTGAATTGATTCATGGAATGAACATTAAACAGTCTGTTACGAGATCCAATTGCAATCGAGCCTCCGGGATTACAAATGGATTTCAAAAGCTGCAGGAATTCGTCGAGTTGTTCCAGAGAGATATATTCAATAAAGCCTTGGGCACTTATAACGTCAAAACTCTGATCGCTCTCAAAATCGAAAACGGAACCGCAGATAAATTCTGCAGACGCTGAGGTATTCTCATTATTCTTTCTGGCAATCTCAATCATGTCTTCAGCAAAATCAAGTCCCAGCGAGTTCCAACCATTCGTCGATGCTTCAATGGCTAACTGTCCGGTGCCACAACCGACATCGAGTAAGGCCGATCCCGTCGGATATTTTTTCATTGTCTCCATCACTGCCTGATGGCGGTTATGAATCGTGCTGAAAACTTCATCTTCAGCCTTAATTTGCCATTCCTTCGCATGTGATTTGAAAAAACGATATGTCTGATCTTGCTGTGACATAGATACTTCCTGTCAGAAATCTATTATGTAAGTTCGAGTACCAGTTTGTGAAACAGTACTGTGTATTGGATTTTCGGGATTGGACTGTTTCCAACTGTTCCAATAATAATTACGCCACCTTATCTTGTGTTTTAGGCACCAGGGCCTGAATAACAACCTTGGCGATACGTGTATGACAAAGTCCATCGCAATTCCATGCCTTACGCACCTTTGCTCCACGTTGTTGACGTACTTCCTCTGAATCTTTTTGAAGCGAGGTGAGTACCTTGATGCCTTCTTCTACTGTGGTTGAGAAAGTGCCCCAGTCATAGAGATTTAGAGGGATGGCATAAGAACTGTAATCCCGATTTGAGTGGAATAAGGCAACCTGTTTTCCAAACAGTGCCGCTTCAACGGCAACCGTCGATTTATGAGTGATGAGAATATCGCAGGCTTCAGTCGCCAAAGGCAGTGGTGTTGTATCATCAAGAAATGCTGCTGCACCCAGGCGGCGGATGACGTTCTCTGCGACCTGTCTGTTGCTGTTGGGGTGGGGTCTGACCGAGACCTTAAGTTCAGGTTTTAGCGCGAGTGCCCGCTCCAGGCAGCAGACGATCAATTCTTCCACTTCATCCCAGCCAGGTTTCATTGCGTAAAGTGCTAACAGATCATCAGTTTGAATCTGATGATCCTGACGCCAGACCGGAGCATTGCTTTCTGTGATTGAAGATTGATAAACCCAGTCAAAATTCGGGTTTCCAGTTACTGTCATAGCGGACCGCTGTAGACCACGGTTGACCAGATTATCAGCTGCCTGCTGAAAGGGGACACAGACATAGTCGGCCGGAATGTCATTGTGAGACCCAAGACCGAAAAGATCCAGCACGCCAACTGAAGGAATCCCCCGTTCGGCGGCGATACGGATCGATGCCAGTTCTGCGCGGGGAGAATTGGTTGTCAGCAGGACATCCGGCTGTAGCCAGTCAAAGAAACGTCGTAATGGATTGAGAGGTAGAAAAGACTGCCTGCCGATCCGTTCAAACTCCTGCTGTGCTGCTTCGATTCCCAGTTGGTCTTCCAGGTCGGCGTATGAGAGCCCCAGGTAGGCAATTGATTCTTCCAGAGAGTTGACTTTGTTACCCTGGTGCATCTCTTCTGCCAGACGTGTTCCGTGTTCTATCGCCCGAGTATCTTCCGGCCGGAGGATGTCCCGGAAACCGAGGGGAGAAAAACCGGCATTTCGCAGGGGGGCAGCGGCGGTTGTCAGGCCAAGAACTTGAATGTCATATCCCTGTGACTCCAGGTATTTGAGTACGGGGATCAGCATGAGGACGTGTCCGCCTCCGTAGCTGACTGCCAGCACGCGTTTTGATTTAGTCCGGTGAGAGAGCATTTATGCGTCGATGTTCTGGGGAAATATGCTGATTTCAGAATCATTTAAATTGAAAACTGCCCGGATTAACTGAGATATTCCTTCTTCTGTCAAGACGAAATCAATAACCAAACCAGGGCACATTTGGTGGACGAAAGAATATTTGGACTCTATCAGAAGCTGTATTTCTCTGGAATCAGCCTGTTTATCGGCCTGAAAGCTAAAAACTGCTCTTCCGTTAAGTGTCCAGAATATTCAAAATACGCAACTTCAATACAACAGGAATCTAATATCAGAGTTCGATGACTGCCTCAGCAGTGGGGGGGAGTGACACGGAGTGCCACTTCATCGTTGAGGACAGTTGCAGCAAGCTGAACAGGGTTGTTCAAATCTGACGGAAGGAATCGTAATGTGTGGGATTATTGGCGGATATGATCGCGAACGGCGGCCGTTTGGAACAGCGCTGGCAGAGCGAGCCTGTGATCGCATGCTTCACCGGGGACCCGATGATCGGGGTATCTTCGAGGCAGAGGGAATGCTGGTGGGAAATCAGCGTCTGTCGATTCTCGATCTGGCAGGCGGGCATCAACCCATGTTTTCGGATGATCAGCAGATCGTGGTTGTCCAGAATGGGGAAATTTATAACTTCCAGGAGCTTGCAAAAAATCTGAACTGTCGCACCAGTTGTGACACGGAAGTCATCCTCCGACTGTATGAACGAGATGGAGAAGATTTTGTTAAACAGCTGAATGGTATGTTTGCCATTGCCATTCTTGATCGGCGAAAACAGTGTCTCCTGCTGTATCGTGATCGAATTGGCCAGAAGCCGTTGTATCTGCATGATGATGGAACGCGGCTGCTGTTTGCTTCCGAAATCAAGTCTCTGTTTGCGATGGGAGTGAAGGCAGAGATGAACTGGGAAGGTTTTGATGCCTATCTCACGTACAATTTTGTACCTCCTCCCATCACCCTGTATCAAAATATTTCCCATTTAATGCCGGGGCATCTGCTCAAGGTGAATCAACAGGGAACCGAAATCAGACGCTGGTGGGATCTGGCAGAAAAACCTGTGGAATGTCGATCAGAATCGGCCTGGTCAGAAGAGATCATTGAAACACTGCGGGCAGCGGTGAATATTCGTCTCCGAGCCGATGTGCCGTTAGGCGCTTTTCTGTCGGGAGGAATCGACAGTTCATCCGTGGTCTCACTGATGAGTCGCGAACTGCCTCACCCTGTGCAGACATTTTGTATCGGGTTTGATGATCCTCGTTTTGACGAATCACATTATGCACAGGAGCTGGCAAATTTATTTCAGACCCGACATACCTGTGACGTTGTGAGTCCTAATTTGACATCCAGCTGGCCTTTGACGTTATATCACAATGATCAGCCTCACGGGGATGTCTCTTTTATGCCTACGTACCGGGTCAGTCAACTGGCGCGGAAAGCGGTCAAAGTCGTTCTGACCGGTGATGGTGGGGATGAGTTATTTGCCGGCTACGATGTTCATCGGAACTTTTTTGCGAATCAGGATCTCACGCTGCCACGTGAGCAAATTGAATCCGCTTACATCAGCGCAATCAGCCTGTTACAGCCTGCTGAGAAGCAGAAACTCTTTTCTTCATCCACCCGACAACAGCTGGCGGGATTGGATGCGAGTCGTTTCGCCCGGTCTCATTTACAGGATTTCCGTCATCTGGATCCCATTAATCAAGCTTTGGCCCTTGATACGCGAATGTTGCTGCCCGGTAATAATCTGGTGAAACCCGATAAAATGGCGATGGCTGTTTCACTGGAACCGCGTGCGCCTTATCTGGATTATCGCATGGTCGATCTGGCGTTTCGCATACCAGGCTCCATGAAATTGAGGGATGGTGTTACGAAATCCATTCTCAAGAAAGCCTGCGAATCAATTCTGCCCGAGAAGATTATTTATCGTAAAAAACAGATGTTTACAGTGCCCATCGGAGAATGGTTTAAACGCGAATTATCTCCGTTTGTCAATGAAGTTCTGCTGTCTGAGCGATCACTGGATCGAAAAATGTTCCAGCCGGAACGGGTCCGGGAAATGATCAATGATCATCAAAATGAAAAGGTCAATCACACGCGCGCCATTCGTGCGCTGCTGGCATTAGAGCTCTGGCAACGTACTTTTATAGATCAGACATTCGATCATGCACCGACTTTTGCAGAACTGGGGGTCAATAGCTCTGTCGAATTGGGGACCGGTTCTTCCATTGCAGCCTGAATTTCGCATTTGTTTATATCAACAATTCGGATAAGTGAAAAATCATGGACGATTTTAAACTGTCGCAAACATCGACTGAAAAAACGAATCTCAGCCAGGGGGGACCACATTTTGATCCTCAACTGATGAAACAGCATCAAGATGCAGATGCATCAGAGACGGATGTCAATTCTGGCTATTTTTTAAAACGCCCCTTTGATCTGCTGCTAAGCAGTATGGCACTGGTGATTTTGTCTCCCGTGTTCTTACTGATTGCCAGTATGATCAAGCTCACATCACCGGGCCCCGTTTTTTTCAGGCAGGAACGCCTGGGGGTGAATGAAGAACCGTTCTTAATCCTGAAATTTCGTTCGATGCGATCGGGGTCTGAAAAAACAGGTTCTCAATTTACGAGATCCAATGACTCCCGCATTACCCTCGTTGGAAAATTGATTCGTAAAACCAGCCTGGATGAACTGCCTCAACTGATTAATATTTTTCGCGGGGAAATGAGTCTGATTGGACCGCGACCTTATGTCGGATTTGAGTTGAAAGATGCTTCTCCTGCCACCCGGGCGAGACGGTCCAGCGTACGGCCGGGGATTTCCGGACTGGCCCAGGTTTCTGGACGCAGTGCTTTGTCTCAGGCAACCGTAATTGAATTTGACCTTGATTATGTCGAGCAATGCAGTTTGTGGTTCGATTTGAAAATCGTGTGTCGAACACTACAGAAAGTGATCGCCTGTGATGGTAGTAATTGAAGTGCTGTTCATGTTGTAAGTGGCTAGTATGTAATTGGTTATGTGAAAATGTAAAGGGTGATGCGATCAGGTTGTCTGGAGGGGCTCACTCTGAATGTAATAAATTCAAGGTGTGAGAAATTAGTATCGCAATGGAGCAGCATTCATGCTATTGAACGCTTAAGTATTGTCTTAATCAAAAGGGGACCGGGAGTGGAAATGATCCCTCGACTCAGATGATTTGACTTCGAGGCGGACAGCCTCTTTTACTGGAATGGAACTAATGCACATTTTTGAGGGCAACTCAAGTCAAATCGATACACTTGATTTCGGGTATCTTAACCGAACTCGATTTCAGGATATTGCGTTTCGGGTTGGGGTGTACCTGGCGATATTTGCTGGATTTGCGATTCCAGTTTCGACCAGTTTGACTTCCGTCTATAATCTGGGGATTTTTCTCTGCTGGGTACTCTCCGGGCAATATCGGGTTACGTTCGCCTGTTTTAAAAAATACCGGATTGTCACGATTTCGGTGGTTCTGTTCTGCTGTCTTGCCTGTAGTCTGCTATACACACCTGAGGTTCTGTCGCTGGCATCCAGAAATTTATTTAAGTATCGCCAGTTTCTGATGATGCCAATCTACCTGGCGTTTTTTATTGATCCGCGCGCGCGAAGGCGTGGGATTCAGATGTTCGAGCTGGCAATGATAATCACATTGATTGCCTCGCTGAGCTGTTGGATATTTTCGATTGATTATTCTGTACGTCTTATGGATAACGCAATCTTTAAGAACCGGATTACACAAAATATCCTGATGTCATTTCTGGTCTATATTGCTGCCTGGAAATTTCTGGAACACCCGGCCAGACGCTGGCCATATGCCCTGGTCGCTGTCATCGCCACCTTTAATGTTCTGGCAATTGTTCCGGGGCGCTCCGGATATGTGGCTTTGGGTATCCTGATTGGCCTGCTCATGTATCAGAAGCTGGGGGCAAAAGGAATTTTACCCGCAGCAGCCTGTGTGGGACTCATTGGGCTGGTGACTTATCACAATTCAGAACGATTTCATAACCGGATCAATGAAGTCGTAAAAGAAATAAAAGAATATCGCAATTCAAGTAAGAGTCGCAGCTCAGTGGACCTGCGACTGGAGTTTTATGAAAACGGTTTGCAGATTGCCAAATCAAGTCCTCTGATGGGCTCGGGGATCGGCAGTTTTGCCATGAAATATCGAGAACTGATGGAGCAGAAAGGTCAGCTTGTAACTGAGAACCCACATAACGAATATGTGATGCTGCTTGTTCAAAATGGCATCATCGGTGTCGGACTCTTTCTGTGTTTCTTCTGGGTAAGTTGGCTGACGACACGTCAACTCACGGGAATTGACCAGGCCCTGGGGCAGGCGGTCCTGGCAGTCTACCTGCTTGTCTGTATGGTCAATTCTCTGATGCTGGACACGACCGAAGGCTGTCTGTTTGGTTACCTGGTAGGTTTGACGCTGGCAGGAGGGGTTGCCGGAATCAAAGTAACTCAGGAGGAAAATCTTCTGAAATCCATTCCGAATTCTCAGCCTGAAGAAGAGTCTGCCCGTGAAGCGGCTTAATGCAGGGGGGCGAATACCTGGACGATTCAGATCATCTCCGATCGGGGATTTGATTCCACCTTTACACAAAAAACAGGTTGAAATATGATCTGCCCCGTGCTCCTTTCTTTTGGTCGGCGATCATGATTCCGGGAGTAGAGAGTTTGTTCTTGAGAAACTGACGATCAGATAATAATGAGGAAGGGGGCCAGGGATGGCCGGCGCGATTGGATTAATTACTGCCCGAGGTGGTTCAAAAGGGGTGCCTCGGAAGAATATCAAAGTCCTGGCTGGGAAACCTCTGATTGCCTGGACGATTGAAGCAGCGCTTCAGAGCCAGGAACTGGAGCGGGTGATTGTTTCAACTGATGATAAAGAAATCGCATCAATTTCCCGGCAGTATGGTGCAGAGGTCCCTTTTCTCAGACCTCTGAAGTTGTCTCTGGATGGTTCAAGTCATGCTGATGTTGTGCTGCATGCCATCGACTGGCTGATTGAGCATGAGCAGTATAAGTCTGAATATATCACAATGCTTCAGCCAACCTCACCCTTCCGGATTGCTGATGATATTGACGGCTCCATTCGATTTGCCAGAGAGAAAAATGCGAAAGCAGTCATTGGGATGATGGAAGCTCCCAGCCACCCGGTCTGTTTGCGGTTGATGACGGAAGCAGGCCTGCTGGTAGAATTGACGCCACAGCAGGAAGAGTCTGCGCTCCGCAGGCAGCTCTTGCCGGAGGTCTATGCGTTTAATGGTGCATTGTATGTACTCCGGACCGAGGAATTCAGGAAAACGAAAACGTTTCGTCCTCAGGGTGAAACTTATGGGTATAAAATGCCTGCAGAGCGGTCCTGGGAAATTGATACAGAATGGGAATTTCTCGTTGCCAGTCTGTTGATGGAGAATCAAGTCAGTCAGACGGCAACACGAACAGCTGCCTGAAATCAGGGAGCAGCTCTGCGGGATTCTATTTGAATAATGCAAATCATGCGCGAACTCATTCCGTTATCCATTCCCCATCTTGCTGGAAATGAATGGAACTACCTGAAGGACTGCCTCGATTCGGGGTGGGTTTCTTCTGTTGGTTCTTATGTTGACATGTTCGAGCAACGGATCAGTAAATATGTAGGGACAGAATATGGTATCGCCACCGTCAACGGTACTGCTGCTTTGCACCTCAGTCTGCTGGCATGTGGAGTGCAACCCGGTGATGAAGTCATTGTCCCCGCTTTTACTTTCATTGCGCCAGTAAATGCGATTCGATACTGCGGAGCGAATCCCGTATTGATTGGATCCGAATCGAAAACGATGAATCTCGATGTTCAGAAGGTACAGGAGTTTCTGGAAGAGGAATGTATTTCAGATCCAGCAGGGCTGAAAAATAAACAGACTGGACGCTACATCAAGGCTATCTTACCGGTTCATATTTTCGGTCATCCTGCGGAAATGTCGTCACTGGTTTCGCTTGCAGACAGGTATCAGTTGCCCGTCATAGAAGATGCTTCGGAAAGTCTCGGGTCTGAATATCGGGGAAAGAAAACAGGTTCGCTCGCTACAGTTGGATGTTTTTCATTTAACGGGAATAAAATCATTACCTGTGGCGGCGGAGGCATGGTAACAACAAACCAGGAGTCCCTGGCCCGACGGATCCGCCATCTCAGTACGCAGGCCAACAGCAAACCGTTTGAATACGAACACGACGAAGTGGGTTATAATTATCGGCTGACCAATATTCAGGCGGCTCTGGGAGTGGCACAGCTGGAGCAACTCGATTCCTTTCTGGAAATTAAACGAAGCAACGCAGAACTTTACAGGCAACTGATTTCTGAAATCCCTCAGGTTGATCTGGCCTGGGAAGAACCCTGGGCAAAAAGTAATTTCTGGCTGTGTACGCTGCTGGTTCCGGCAGCGGACCGGAAACCTCTCATGGATCATCTCCTTTCCGAGAATATCCAGGTCAGGCCAGCGTGGAAACTTATGCATACCTTACCGATGTACCAGGACTGTCAGAAGTATCGGCTGGAAGAAACGGAAGCAGTGTTTGAGCATTGTATCTCGATCCCATCCAGTGTGCAGCTGACTGAGGAGGAAATCAGGTTTGTAGTGAAGAGTATTCAAACCTATTTTGATCAGTCATGAATCATTCACCGGAATCCATCATTCTGTTAGGAGGCGGAGGTCACGCCAAGGTGCTGATCGATCTGATTCTTCACTGTGAATCGTTTCAAGTGCTTGGAATTCTGGATCCTGAGCTTGTCATCGGACACACAATCAAAGGGATTCAAGTTCTGGGAACCGATGCGATGCTTACAGAAGTGTACGAACAGGGAATCAGGCATGCTGCGGTTGCCGTTGGTAGCACTGAATCGAACGGTTTAAGGAAAAAATTATTTAACCTATGTCGGGATCTGGGTTTTCAGCAACCGGCTCTGATTCATCACCAGACGGTGCTGGCGTCAGATGTCAAGCTTTGTGAAGGATCTCAAATTATGGCCGGGGCAATCATTCAAACTGATACAGAGATCGGGGAGGGAGTTGTCGTGAATACGGGAAGCCGGATCGATCATGACTGTCGGATCGGCAAGCATGCCTTTCTGGCACCAGGTGTAACATTATGTGGTGGTGTTTCAGTTGGTGAGAGTGCATTTCTAGGAGCAGGGGCGGTTGTCATTCAGGGTGTGAATATCGGTGAAAATGCAGTCATTGCAGCAGGCGCTGTCGTGACGCGAGATGTCAGAGACGGAGCTTTAGTCAAAGGAGTGCCAGCGAAATGAGTGTATTTGTCATCGCAGAAGCAGGTGTGAATCATAACGGGAGTGTGGAAACCGCCAAAAAAATGATCGATGCCGCGGTGGAAGCGGGTGCAGATGCAATTAAATTCCAGACATTCAAAACGGAAAAACTTGTCTGTAAATCTGCGCCTCAAGCGGAATATCAGTTGAAAAACAGTGTGGAAAACGGAGAAGAGGATACTCAGTTTACGCTGCTGAAGAAACTCGAAATTAACAGGGAAACGCATCTGGAATTATTTGACTATTGTCGGGCTGCCGGAATCGTTTTTATTTCCACTCCGTTCGACCTGGAAAGTATTGACCTGTTGAAAGGCCTCGGTCTGGAGCGAATCAAGGTTCCCTCTGGTGAAATTACCAACTATCCCTACCTGAAAAAAGTGGGAGAGACTTTTCATAAAGTAATTCTTTCTACCGGGATGGCAGACCTGGGCGAGATCGAAGATGCCCTGGATATCCTGATCGCCGCTGGAACAGAGCGTGACAACATCACAGTCCTGCATTGCAATACCGAATATCCCACGCCGATTCAGGATGTAAATCTCAAAGCGATGCAGACCATCAGAGATGCCCTGGGAGTGAAAGTCGGATATTCTGATCATACACTGGGTATAGAAGTTTCTATCGCTGCAACCGCCTTGGGAGCATGTGTCATTGAGAAACATTTTACACTCGACAAAAATATGGAAGGCCCTGACCATGCTGCCTCTCTGGAGCCGGATGAGCTATTGATGCTCGTTCGTGGAATTCGTAATACGGAAAGGTCGCTGGGGAGCCCGTTGAAGAAGCCCTCTTTTTCGGAAGCAAAGAATAAACCTGTTGTCCGCAAGAGTATTGTCGCTGCAGAATCCATTAAAAAAGGAGAGCCGTTTACTGAACGTAATCTCTGTGTCAAACGCCCGGGAACCGGTATCAGCCCCATGCTCTGGGATCAGATGCTGAACCAGATCGCCCGGCGGGATTATCAGGAAGACGAAATCATTGAATTATGAATAAAACGGTCTGTCTGATAACCGGTTCGCGCGCGGAATATGGTCTGCTGAGACCTCTACTGGACGAACTTCAGGCTGATTCAGAACTCCGACTGCAACTGCTGGTGACCGGGTCTCATCTGTCTCCTGAATTTGGGCTGACCTATCAGGAAATCGAAACAGACGGGTATCGGATCGATGAAAAAGTGGAAGTCGTCATGAGTTCAGATTCCCCGGTCGGAATCTGTAAATCCATGGGGCTGGGATTGATCAGTTTTTCCGAGGCATATTCCCGTCTGAACCCTGATTTGATCGTCGTTCTGGGGGACCGTTATGAAATCTTCAGCGCCGTTTCTGCTGCCCATATCAGCCGCATTCCAGTAGCGCATTTACATGGCGGCGAAGTGACAGAAGGTGCATATGATGATGCCTTGCGACATTCAATCACAAAAATGAGTTACCTGCATTTTACAGCGAACGAAGACTACCGCAGGCGTGTGATTCAACTTGGAGAAAATCCGGATCGAGTCTTTAATGTGGGAGCGATCGGATTGGATAATATCACTCGACTCAAGCTGCTCAGTCGAGGGGAACTCGAAGACAGCCTGGGGTTTCAGTTTAATCGACGCAATCTTTTGTGTACATATCATCCGGTGACGCTGGAGTCAGATACCGCTGAATCCCACATGCAGAATTTATTAAATGTGCTGGAACAGCAGGAAGACACAAACATTATTTTTACAAAATCTAACGCTGATACCAGTGGACGAATCATTAATCAGATGATTGATGAATTTGTTCAAAAAGACCGTAATCACTACCACGCTTATGCGAGTTTAGGGCAACTGCGATATTTATCACTGATGCAATATGTCGATGCCGTAGTGGGAAATTCTTCGAGTGGAATCATTGAGGCTCCGAGTTTTGGCATTGGAACTGTGAATCTGGGCGATCGGCAGAAAGGGAGAGTTCGGTCAAAACTGGTGATCGACTGCGGGCCGGACGAAACTGCTATAGCCACAGCGTTTAAAACGTTATATTCTCCCGCCTTTGATAAGCTTCGGAAGACTGCCACCAACCCCTATGGGGATGGTCAGTCAGCACCGCGAATCGCCAGAATACTCAGAGAAAGTCCTCTGACACAGACGACACAAAAATCGTTTTATGATCTGGCGAGTGACCGCGTATCGCCTCACGGCGTTAATAGGGTACCTGCAAACTGAAATGAATCCTGTGACTGATAAGATATCTCAGCCGGGAGAGGGAGACCAGGGATGGACTCGATCAATGAGTGTCTGATCAATGAGACAGCAGATATCAGAGACACAATCCGCGCCATCGAATCTGGCAAAAAAGGCATCGCGGTGGTGGTTGATCACTGCGGTACGTTACAGGGTGTTGTTACCGACGGTGATGTCCGGCGTGGTTTACTGGCAGGACAGAAACTGAAAGATTCTGTCACAGCGATTATGAATCGCAGGCCAACCAAGGTAGATGTGTGTTCCTCGCAGGCATCAATTATCGAATTGCTGGAACAGAGTGGTCTGGAAGCACTGCCACTGGTGAATGAGCAAAACTGCGTCGTTGATATTGCATTACTTTCAGCAATCAGACGCCATTCGGATCCGGGACAGGCAACCGGGTTCAGTAGTGCCCTCATCATGGCTGGTGGTGAAGGGCGGAGATTATTACCGCTGACTGAGAATCTGCCTAAACCCCTGGTAGAAGTAGGGGGGATGCCTCTGATTGAACGACAGGTCCGCAGAATCGCACATGCCGGCGTCAATCGAATTTACGTCGCAGTGAATTATCTGGCCGAAATGATTGAATCACACCTGGGAGATGGCAGCCGATTTGGTGTGGAGATTCATTACTTACGCGAACCGAAAAAGCTGGGTACGGCTGGATCGCTTTCGCTGATCACAGAAAAACTGGATGGTCCACTGCTGTTAATGAATGGAGATGTCTTTACCTCGATCAATTTTCAGTACTTACTGGATTTTCATTCTAAGCACCAGCCTCTGATTACTGTCGCCGCCATTGATTATCATGTCGAGATCCCCTATGGAGTCATCAAGACAGAGGGGCCATTTGCCATTTGCCTGGAAGAAAAGCCGTCACAGCAGTTTTTATGTAACGCCGGCATTTATGCGCTATCACCCGAAGCTGTCAGTCGTGTTCCCCATAATCAGATATTCAATATGACCGATCTTATCGAGTCCGGACTGTCACAGAAAGACGGAGTCGCTGTGTTTCCGGTACATGAGTACTGGTCTGATATTGGGACTCATGCAGAACTGGATAAAGCACGCTCTGAATTGAAGATCGTGAGAGAAACCCTGGGTGACCTGGAAGATAGTGATGAAATTGCGGTACACATTGAATTAAACCACCGCAGGGCAGCATAGACCTTTTAAAAGCGAAATACTAAAGAAATCAAGCATGTCAGAGTCATTAAAAGATCAACAGGTTCTGGTCACAGGGGCCGATGGTTTCATCGGGAGCCACCTGGTCGAACAGCTTGTCGCCTCTGGTGCGCGGGTACGTGCGCTGGTGTATTACAATTCCTGGAACCACATTGGCTGGTTGAGTGATCTTTCCAATGAAGTACTGCAGTCGATTGAAATCATCCAGGGGGATATTCGGGATACCGAACGGGTTAAAGGAGCTGTCGCAGGCTGCGAATATGTCTTTCATTTATCAAGCCTGATCGCCATTCCCTATAGCTACGTAGCTGCCCGTTCCTACGTCGATACCAATATCACAGGGGCATTAAATGTTCTGCAGGCATGTCGCAGTTCAGACAGTCTTACCAGACTGGTACATGTTTCCACATCGGAAGTATATGGCTCTGCGCAACGGGTCCCCATTGATGAAGATCACCCCCTGGTCGGTCAGTCACCTTATTCTGCCAGTAAAATCGGCGCGGATAAGATGGCTGAAAGCTATTATCTATCGTTTGAATTGCCCGTTGTCACGGCTCGTCCTTTTAATACCTATGGACCGCGGCAGACGGCCCGCGCCGTAATTCCGACTATTGCCAGCCAGCTACTTTCTGGCTGTTCAGAATTAAAGCTGGGCGCATTAACTCCCACACGCGATTTTAATTTTGCTACTGATACGGCGGCAGGAATGATTGCCCTGGCACTTTGTAAACAGGCCGAGGGAGAAGTCGTCAATATAGGGAGTGGCAGAGAATGGTCTATTGAGGAAACTGCGAAAATTCTGATGGAAGTTACGGGATGTGAGGTACCCATCCTGTGTGATGAGGACCGAATTCGTCCCGAAAAAAGTGAAGTCAATCGCCTCCTGGCAGATAATACGAAAATTCAGAAACTGACTGACTGGAAGAGCCAGGTCTCTTTTCAGGCAGGGCTTGGTGCCACTGCCGACTGGATCGGACGGAACCTTCAGTATTTCAACGTAGAGCGTTATACCATCTGACGGCCTTACGACATGATTTCTGAAACAAATATTTAATAACAAAGTTGTAGCGTACATGACACAACGAGCCACGTCACTCTCAGCGATGTTTGTAACCCTGGCGATGCTGCTGGGGCGAATGACAGGTCTGTTGCGCGTCCTGGGACTTGCAATGGTGCTCGGTGTTACCCATGCGAATGATCTTGCCATACTGGTCATTTCCGTCCCGGATATCCTGAATGCCATGCTGGTGGGAGGCGCTTTGGGAGTGGTTCTGATACCAGAGATGCATCGTCGTAGTGAACTGCCTGAACAGCCTGCCGGTCAGTTGATTGTCCAGACTTTTTTTGTGATCGCTGTTCTGACCAGTGCTCTGGCATTCCTGTTGAATATGGGAGGGACCTGGTTTACAGAACTCCTTGCTTCCGGGTTCACTCCAGATCAAATAAAACAGACCGGCAAACTGATTTCCATTGTTTTGATCGCATTTCCCATCAGCGCTGTCACTGCGGTCACTTCTGCCGTTCTGCAGGGGCACCATAAACCAGTGATTCCCGCTTATGGTAACCTGTTTTTTAATCTTGTCCTGATCATGGTGATTTTTCTCTGGGTGACACCAGGGCACATAGAGATTCTCGCCTGGGCAGTGGTGGCGGCAAGTGCATTTCGATTACTGACTCAACTCATCTGCTGTTATTTTGTAACTGATTTGAAAGGTGCTTTTCAATCTTTCTTCCGCTTGAGTTCCTTGAACCGTCAACTGATGGTAAAATACTTTCAGGCACTTACCGCGATTGGTCTGGTCGTTGCTTTTCCAGTTGTGTCACGATCTTTTGCTTCAATGTATGAAGGGGGGATCAGCCTGTTTGAATATTCACAAAAACTGGTAGAACTGCCACGAGGATTAATCGGTGCCGTGATCTCAATGGTGATTTTTCCCCGATTGAGTCAAATTTTTGCGGCGGGGGATCTGAAGACAGGAGCGAGAATGGTTAGCCAGATAGCCGGATTGATTCTGTTAATTTCGATTCCTGCGGGAATTGCCATTTACGTCTGTGCTGAACCAGTCGTTTCCCTGTTGTTTCAGCGCGGTCAGTTTTCGGCTCTGGATGTCGCAAATACAGCGAAACTGCTGCAGATTTCCATCCTGTCGATGCCAGCCCTGTTTTTATCTATTTTGACAATGAATGTGTTTTATGCCAGACATGAGACGATCATACCTTTTAAAATCAGTTGTGTCTCACTAGTCTGTCTCGTCCTGCTTTCGCTGGGGCTGAGAGAGTTTCTGGGAATATCAGGGGTCATGCTGGCGTTTGTTTTGACCAGCTGGTTGCATTTTCTGGGGCTGGCCGTTTCATTGTATGTAAAATTAGAGGTGTCCGTAATTCAGGGGATTGATTTGAAACATTATTCAGCACTGGTCTTTCTGACATTCTCAGGAATCTCGATTTCTACTATGATAGTCAATATTGTGTCGGATCATGTCCAACTGTTTATGTGCTCTGTGGGACTGGGGGGGCTTTGTTTTGGGGCTGTTTTATTGATCCTGAAGAATCACTTGCCGAGTTTCAACGGGAAGCTGTCTTTATAATGAAGTATTTATTTATCACTGATTGCCCTGAGATTGCAAAATACGTCGATCACTGTGGCGTACATTGTATCTTCATTGACCTCGAGTTATTGGGAAAAGTCGAGCGTCAGGGGGGGCGAGATACGGTTATTTCTCATCACAAAGTAGAGAATATCTCGCGTGTGAAGGACGCGATTCAGAATGCTGAAGTTCTGGTTCGCTTAAATCCTCTGAATCCGCAATCATCTGTCGAGATTGAAAATGCCCTGGACCAGGGGGCAGATGCTCTGATGTTGCCGATGTTCCGTTCTCTGGAAGAAATAGAATGGTTCTGTAATCAGGTCAACTCACGTGCCAGAGTGGTGCCTCTGGTAGAAACGATCGGAGCAATGAATCAGCTCGATCAAATCGTACAACTGCCTGATGTCTCACAAATTCATATTGGTTTAAATGATTTACATCTCGATATGGAGCTGAATTTCATGTTTGAACTGATGTCGAATGGAATTGTGGACAATATGTCTGAAATTTGCAGAAATGCCGGGATTCCTTTCGGTATTGGTGGGATATCTACAATGGATCAGGGGCTGGTCTCGGGCCGTCTGGTATTGAGTGCACATGCCAGGCTGGGGTCTGAATGGGTGATACTCTCTCGTTCTTTTCACCAGCTTGCGTCAAGCCTGTCAGAGCTGCAGTCTAAAATCAACCTGCCGATGGAGCTTCAGAAAGTGGACGAAGTTTACGCTGAATTATTGAAGCGTACCGATTTTGAGATTGAACAGGATAAGCAATTGCTCTGCCAGGAAGTAAATAAAGTTGCATCAAATGAAATGGCAGAACGTAACGCCTCGTAAGCCTGTTTTTCTCCAGAATCTTTCGTCGTATCAGGCCCTGTTTTGATTCGTCCCTCCCGATTCTCGAATGAATTCCATAGATTTCCAGAGTGGAAACAAATATCTATTCTCGTTTTTCTAGTTCTGTTTAAGTACACTGGCGATATGACGTTGCTGTAATTCAAGGGAGCGATCCTTGATCATCGTGGCTTAATTTTCAAAAAGGAATGATAGGTGAACTCTGTTTTAGTAACTGGCGGGGCCGGATTTCTGGGAAGTCATTTATGTGACCGTCTGATCGAACAGGGCAGGGAAGTCATCTGCCTCGACAACTTTTTTTCAGGTAGCAAAAGAAATATCGCTCATCTGATCGGGCATCCCCGATTTGAATTGATCCGGCATGATATTGTTCATCCGTTTTACCTGGAAGTCAGCGAGATCTACAACCTCGCCTGTCCGGCGTCTCCGGTTGCCTACCAGTACAATCCCATCAAAACCATTAAAACATCAAGTGTCGGAATGGTGAATGTACTGGGACTGGCAAAACGCTGTCGTGCCAAAGTACTGCATGCATCAACATCCGAAGTGTATGGTGATCCGGAAGTGCACCCGCAGGTCGAGGAATATTGGGGGAATGTGAATCCCCTTGGCCCGCGCAGTTGTTACGATGAAGGCAAACGGATCGCAGAATCGCTCTGTATTAATTATCATCAGGCACATGAGGTGCCGATACGCATCGTTAGAATTTTCAATACCTATGGGCCGAGAATGGATCCTAATGATGGTCGAGTGATCTCGAATTTCATCAACCAGGCGCTGCGGGGTGAACCGCTGACGATCTATGGTGATGGTCAACAGACCCGTTCTTTCTGCTATGTGGATGACCTGATCGAAGGTTTCCTGAGAATGATGAATCAGGAAGAAACAACCGGACCGGTAAACCTGGGGAACCCAGTCGAGAACACCATGCTGGAACTGGCACAGGCAGTAATCAAATCAGTCAATTCTGAATCAGAATTGGTGCATGAAACGTTACCAACCGATGATCCGAAACAACGTTGTCCCGACATTTCTAAAGCACGAAAATTTCTAAAGTGGGAACCTGAAGTAGCTTTAAAGGATGGTCTGGCCAAGACCGTTGAGTACTATCGGAATCTGATGCAACAGGAATCGTCATGAACCATATTCTGGTGACGGGGGCGGCTGGTTTCATCGGGTTTCACGTTACTGCACGCCTGCTTTCACAAGGACATCGGGTGACGGGCCTTGATAATCTTAACAGCCATTATGATGTCAGATTGAAACGCGATCGACTGGCAGAATTACGGCAGTTTGAGACGTTCGAATTTCATGAAGCAGATATTACAGATGTGGAATCACTTTCACATCTGTTTGTGCAGAATCCCTTTCAAAAGGTGATCCATCTGGCAGCTGAAGTGGGAGTCAGGAACTCCCTGCTCAAGCCACTGGAATATGTTCAGAGTAATGTGCTGGGCTTCGTGAATCTGCTGGAGCAATGTCGGCTGAAAGAAGTGGAACACGTTGTCTATGCCTCATCCAGTTCTGTGTATGGGGCGAATCGGAAGATTCCTTATTCTACACATGATGCCGTTGATCACCCCATCAGTCTGTATGCGGCGACTAAACGGACCGACGAACTGATAGCCCACAGTTACAGCCATCTGTACGATCTGCCCACAACCGGATTGCGATTTTTTACAGTCTATGGTCCCTGGGGACGTCCTGACATGGCCGTCTATCTATTTACGAAAGCGATATTGGAAGGGACGCCTATTAAGGTGTTCAATCACGGAAATCTCAAACGGGATTTTACCTACGTTGATGATATCGTAAGCGGAGTCCTGGGAGTTCTGGAGCAGATACCCGTACGAACAGAACCTGTTTCGGAAGCTACTGCTGACGATCTGAATGAACAGACTGTTGCCCCTTATCGATTGTATAATATCGGGAATCATCAGCCTGTCGGAATTGCCCGGCTGATTGATGTGATAGAACAGAGAATCGGCAAGCCTGCGATTCGAGAAAATTTTCCGATGCAACCAGGGGATGTTCTGGAAACCTATGCGGATATTTCAGAGCTTCAGCAGGCAACGGGATTCACACCCTCTACCTCGATTGAACAGGGGATTGATCGATTTGTAGACTGGTATCTGGCCTATCATTCCCGGGGAAAATGACTTTCTCAGAGATTCCCGGGTATGCTCGTGCAGATAATATCGCTTACAATTCTGCAATGATTTTCGGGATCAGACGAGCCAGCTTCTGACCGCCATCTGCTGCCACTTTTAAGATCTTGCTGATCTCAACAGGTTCCAGCGCGTCGGGTAGACAGAGGTCCGTCACTACCGAGAGGCCCAATACTTTCAGAGAAGCATGGTTGGCGACAATGCATTCAGGAACAGTCGACATACCCACACAGTCTGCTCCCATCTGACGCAGCATGCGATATTCCGCGCGTGTTTCCAGGTTTGGACCGGTGACGGCTACAAATACACCTGTCTGAGTACGAATCTGGAGTTCCAGTGCCTTCTGTTCAGCCAGCCTGATTAAGCTGCGGTCGTAAGGGGCACTCATATCGGGGAAGCGGACGCCGAGTCGGTCATCATTGATACCCCGTAATGGATTGTCACCCATTAAATTGATCTGATCGTCGATGATCATGATATCGGCCAGCTGATAGTGTGGATTCATCCCTCCCGATGCATTGGTGATGATCAAAGTTTCGACCCCGAGGGCTTTCATTACCCGGACTGGAAAGGTGACTTCCTTCATGGAGTACCCTTCATAAAAATGGAACCGACCTTCCATCGCGATAATCGGGGTCCCATTTAATTTTCCAGATACCAGTTGACCTGCGTGAGATTCTACAGTGGATCGGGGAAAGTGAGGAATTGATTCGTAAGGAATGGAATTCGTCTGGGTGATTTGTTGAGTAAAATCACCCAGTCCCGTACCAAGGATTAAACCAACGCGGGGCGCTTCAGAAATCTGAGGTTTCAGAAACTCTACGGCATCATTAATTTTTTCGACCAGTCCCTGCATGGTTAGTTTCTATTTTCTATTGGAGAGTTCAGGAAGCTGGTGGGAGCACCTATACTCAGGTGGTTGACGGGTGGTGCGTGTCTGACGCATTATTTAGGCGGAGAAGTGAACGGCGTATTCGTCTTTGAACAGAATCAAAGACGAATTCCTCTGCTGAACTGCGAATGAGCTTTAAAAGATGTCATCATCATCATCGAAATCGTCGTCGAATTCGTCGTCAAACTCATCCTCTTCTTCGTCATCGAAGTCATCATCCTCTTCTTCATCGTCATCATCGAAGTCGTCTTCGTCATCGTCGAATTCATCATCGTCGAGATCTTCCAGATCGTCGAAACCAATGTTTTCTTCATCGTCATCCAGTGAAAAGAAAACGATGGGGGGCTCTTCCGTAAATAGATCAGGTTCTTCAGTAGATTCGATAAGAGTTGAATCGGCTAGTAACACAGTTAAATCCTCGTTGCTTCTTTGTGCAATCTTTCCAAATTTCTAAACGATTTTTACAGAGCATAAAAGCCCGATGTCAACATCCAATCGTGGGATCTTTATAACATTCGGGAAGAACTATTTCGACCGTTTTCAGGGAAATATTAAGTTCAGAATATTTCCATTATGATATTTAAAATGCTTTGTCAAGTGCGAAAAAAATGAACTGGAAATATATAGTTCTATTTCCGCCTCCGTGGCGCAAACGCATTAGGAAAAAATCCCCATTTTTCACTAGCGACAGGAAATATTTCTCTCCACACGGGTCATTTTCCCCATAAAAAGAGATAGTGATAACCTGAATAGTCAGTAAACAGGCAGAGCAGCGAATGGCTGGTATTTACGGTCTGTGGAACTTCATCAATTATTTAAACTGACTTCACGAATCAACTGGTTTCACATCCGAGTACTGCGATTCTTGAGCCTGCTCAATCATCAACGAGCTGCAGTATCAGGGAGGGGTTATCGCGCCACCACAACTGGATCCGGCTCCTGCAGTACACCCGAAACAATGCTGACCGGTCACGATTTTTCGACTGACGAGATCATCATAATCGAAATCGCGGATGTGCCTTCGCTTGAGTGCTGCGACCGGCAGATTCAGCATCTGGTTAAAATCACAGTCGTAAAGAAAACCCTGCCAGTCGACTGAAAGAATGGAACGGCACATCAGGCCGGATACCGTGGCCGGATTAAATGCGTTTACGAGCCGCTCCATATATTCTTCAAAGCGTTCCTGCTGTATTAATTCGCTGAGGAAACGACTGATGGGCATATTCGTAATCGTTATCAGGTTGGTGAACTGAACCTCAAATCGTTGTTTCAATTCACGACGGTACGCTGCCTCAAGTTCGGATTGGTTGGGGGGCAGAGAGAAACCAACCGGATTATAAACCAGGGTCAGTTTCAATTCGGAGCCTGGAATTCCATAACCGAGTGAATTCAACTTCTGCAGAGCCTGAATCGATTTCTGGAATGCGCCATCGCCTCGTTGTGCATCCGTATTTTCCTGCAGATAGCAGGGAAGGGAAGCGATAATCTCGACATTCTGATCTGCCAGAAATTGAGGAAGATCCTGAAAACCGGGCGCCAGCAGAATCGTCAGATTACTACGATCTATGATTCGCCTTCCCAGTTTCCGGGCGGCGATTACCAGATCTTTAAAATGCGGATTCATTTCCGGCGCACCGCCCGTTAAATCCAGCGTCTGAAAGCCAGGATGTTCCAAGGCCTGTAAACATTCCTGTACGGTTTCAGCCGTCATGATTTCTCTGCGGTCAGGACCTGCATCAACGTGACAATGCTCACAAGTCATATTACAGAGTTTTCCCAGGTTGATCTGAAGTGTCTCAATTGATGTCGCATGCAGCCCCGGGAGTTGCTGGTTCTGAAACTGTGCTTCAAATGCCGGTTGTTGAGATCGTTCGTTGAGAATACGAAGTTGCTCGCGCGGATCCGCCAGTTTACTGTGTTGTCTGAGCAGAGTGAGAGATGCCATTGTTGTTTTCCGTCTATGCGAATTCAAGTGAATGTGTGCTGGCAGAGATTAGCAGCAACCGCTGTCCGGACTGCAACACTCATCCACAATCTGTGTCGTGAGATCAAAATTATTGCCTTTGGTTTCCAGCGGGCTGCGGATTGCATTCCTGCGGCAGTCCATCTCGCGTGCCTGTTCCAGGGGAATATCCTGATATGGGGCGACCGGAAGAAACTGACCTGCATAGGGGGCCTTCTGCAGGAGTTGAAATGTTTTATCGCAGACGGCGATCCTTTCGCCACGGAAATAGGTGTGTCCATCGTCATCTTCGACTTTTTTAAACGGACCACGATAAATCATCGCCTGGTTCCGTTCCAGGCAGGGGCCCTGCTTGCCTTTATAAGCAGAGACAACCATTGAGCGGAATTCGATACCTTCCACGGTCCGCCAGGGAGTTTCTTCCCGTTTGAGAATTTCGATCCCATGGAACCCGGCGTCTTCAAAAGCTTTCAGAAACGCGGCTTCCTGAAAGGCACCTGAAATACAGCCTGACCAGAGTTCAGGATCTTTCCGCATATGTTGAGGCACGATATCATCGCAGACAATATCACTGATGACCGCTTTTCCGCCACGTTTTAAAACTCGAAAGACTTCCTGCAGTAATTGACTGCGATCACTTTCGCGCACCAGGTTTAATACACAGTTTGAGATTACACAATCAATCGAGTCATCGGGGATCAGTGGCGACTCCTGTCGCAGGCGTTCTTCCAGATTTCTTAATTCCAGCCAGCGCGCCTGGCTGTCGATCGGGCTGGCAGACAATTCCTGGTTCAACAGTTCCAGGTCCAGCTTAAGGTCCTGGATCAGTCCACTGCGAAATTCGACATTTGAATACCCCAGCTTTTCCGAGACTTCCTGCTGATACTTTCGGGCGAGAGCCAGCATCTCTGCATTGCAGTCCACCCCAATAACTTTTCCCGAAGGGCCTGCAATCTGTGAGGCGATATAGCAGATCTTGCCTCCCCCTGAGCCCAGATCGAGAACGGTATCACCCGGCGAGAGATAAGGAGTGGGATCACCACAACCATAATCCTTTTCCAGAATCTCTTGCGGAATGATCGATAAATATTCCTGATTGTATTCGACAGGGCAGCATAGTGCCGCTTCAGCCTGGTGAGCCGCATTTGCATAACGGGTATAGACTGATTCTTCTTCACTGGATTGCGGCTGTGTATTGACAGAATTCATCTTGATCAAGGTTCCTTTAAAGTCCGGTCGGTTTCTTTGGATTCCTGACGAAAACAGTTGCTGGAAAAAATGACTGCCTGAGGTTCTTCCAGTATATCCGACTCAGCCAATTTCAGAAACATTGCGTTTCCGAATGAACATTCCTTTTGGGAGTTTGTATTATGTACTACTATGAATTCACATACTGTGAAACGAAATACATTTCCAGTTTAAGTACAAAAAAAATGAGTAACGTCAACCAGGGGAGCGCAGTCTGCTCGATTTCAGTCATTATTCCCGTATTGCAGGAGGATAGCAGCTGGCAGGAATTACTGGCAGATCTGAGAGCTTTCCCGGAAACTGCCGAATTTCTATTTATTTCAAACGGATTAGCGCCACCTGAATTTCAAGATCGACTCAATTCATATGGATTAAAAAGCCGCAGCCACTGGCATTGTACTGACAGAGGCAGGGCGATCCAGATGAATTACGGAGCGAACTATGCTCAATCTGATCATCTGCTTTTTTTACACGCTGACTCACGATTAAGTGATTCAGCCGTGCAGCAATTGTTAAAAACTCTGGATTCCTGTCCGGAGGCCTTTCTCTATTTTAATCTCAAGTTTCAGGACCAGAGTTTTTTGTTAATGCGACTCAATTCCTGGGGCGTTTATTTCCGCTCGCATGTACTGGGGGTTCCCTTTGGTGACCAGGGGTTCTGTTTGCCACGTACTTTGTTTTGCGAACTCAAAGGGTTTAATGAAGAGGCAGCCTATGGTGAAGATCATCTGCTGGTATGGGCGGCCAGGCGTCAGGGAATTCGTCTCAAGTGCACCGACGCAGAAATCGAAACCAGTGCCCGGAAATATCGAGAGCAGGGCTGGCTGAAAGTGACAGTAAAACATCTCTGGCTGACAGTACGACAAGCGGTCCCCCAATTACTACTTCTGATAAAAGATCGAACCTGGAAATGCTGTCAAAGCAAGGCGCCATCGCAGTCTTCGTAAAAACTCCTGGCTACTCCCCTTTGAAGACCAGGTTGGCACAGTCGGTCGGCATGGTGCAGGCGGAGCAGTTTCATATCCTTTCGGCAAAGGCAGTCGCAGCGGTTGTGCAGAGCGTCGCGAACCAGAAATCCGTCACTCCCTTCTGGGCGGTCGCCGAACCAGAAGCGAAGCAGGATTCGCTCTGGAATCAGTTCAAAACCATGGGGCAGGGAGCCGGAGGCTTGGGTGACCGACTGGCGCATGTACAACAACAGTTATTTGATTTCAGTCAGTTCGTCATTTTTCTGGGCGCGGATACCCCACACCTGCCTGTTACGTTACTGAATGAAGCAGTTGAGATCCTGTCAGTGGAAATTGCTACGCCGCAGTTTGTAATCGGGCCTGCCTGCGATGGAGGCTTTTATCTGTTTGGAAGCCAGACTGCGCTTGATCCAGCGATCTGGCAGAATGTGCCCTACAGTGTCGAGGACACCGCATGCGTACTCCAGGAACAGATTCAGGATCTGGGTGAAATACATCTGCTGCCTGAGTTGAGTGATGTGGATACCGTACAGGAATTGCCGCTGGTGGCCCGGCAATTAACTGCAGGTGAGGACTGGCTGGCAGAACAACTGCAGGTTCTCAAGTGGATACAGGAATGGGAAGCACGGTCAGCTTAGTTCCGATGCTGGACAATGCTTGTGGAGGGAGCGGTACCAGCGGACAACTCTGGTTTCAGCTCTTTCTCGTCGGCGCTTCCCTGAATGACCATATACAGCGAACTGACTGCGAGTAACATCAGCAGGCAGCGTTTGAAAATCACAGGATTAATCCGAGGGCCGATCAAAGTCCCCAGCGCCATTCCAATGATCACAAACGGAATCGCAATGGCAGATGTCAGGATCACGGGCGTGGTGACCAGTCCCATTAACGACAAACCTATGACACGTGTGATCGAGATCAGGATGAAAAAACCAAATATAAATCCCTTGTATTGATCCTGTGTCCAGGGTTGTCGGATGGCATAAATCACAATCGGCGGACCGGCAATACTGGTTGAGCCGGCCAGGAAGCCGCTGCAGAAGCCGGCAAACGTACTCCAGATTGGGGAGGCCTGTTGGGGGCCGGATTCTGTCTGAACGGGTTTCTGGAAAAAGCCGTCGATCACGATCAGCAGGATCACCAGTCCGGTCCCGCGCACCAGGTAATCCAGGTCAATCACGGTAAACATCAGCAGTCCCAGAGGCAATCCTACCAGAGAACCAGCAATTGCTCCCAGCAGTACTTTAAAATTCGAATGCTTCCGATAGGCCCAGAAGATCCAGATCACGGGTAATACAATGCTCAAAGCAACCAGGAGATTGGCTTCGCGAAAATCCAGCATTAAAGGAAGGACTGCCATCGCGACGATGGCATATCCAAACCCGATAATTCCCTGGATGAATGCAGACAGAAAAATAACAGCCAGGACAAAAAACCACAGCTGTGGATCAGAAAACATCATGATTGTAAACAAGTCAATATGAGTCAAGATTTTACTGATGACTCGAGAAAGCGGGGGTGAACGCGGCGGGAAAAGTTATTCCATCAGAGCGCTGCCTTTGGTCTCTTTCGCAAAGTAAGGAAGGAGAGCACCGATGATATAAAGCATACTTAGCGTCGTCGCTGTTTGCGCCAGAGTCAAGCCCACAGCAGTACTTTGCATCCAGCCAGCTAGAAACAGGATAGGAGCTGCCAGGATGCGGCCTGCATTAAAACAGAAACCGGTTCCAGTTCCGCGCAGACGTGTGGGGTAGAGTTCCGGGAAATAAATGGCATAACCAGCGTGCATACCCAGCGTCAGAAAACCAAATATGGGCAGGAAACAGCCGATAGCAACAGCGCCTTTAAGTACATTAAACAGCAGAACCGAACTGATTAAGCCGCCAGCATTGAACAGAAAAAATGCGCCCCGTCTTCCCACCCATTCGCAGATCGGTCCAAACGCCAGTAATCCGAGGCCGCCCCCAGTCGTCGCCAGAAACATTCCCAGCATTTCCCACTTTTTTAATTGCGATTTGATTGTCACAGGGGGGGCTTTTTTGAATGCTTTAATCTGTTCCGGGGTCACATCGGGCTGACCCTCAAAGTGTTCCGCGACATAGTCGGCAGTGACTGAATTTAAAAACGCATTTTTACCATAAATGTGTACTCCCCAGAATGTGGCCAGGCCTATGGCTGCCAGTGACACACCTATGCAGGTACTCTTTAAAAAGTCAGGCAGAAAGAGATCTCCAATGGTGCCCATCTTCTGGCTGCTGTCCTGTTTCGCTGCTTCCTGAGCGTGTTGCCAGGAATCCGGTTCTTTCATGGATCGGCGAATCCAGATGATGAGGAACGATGGTACAACTCCTAACGCAAATCCAATTCGCCAGGGCAGGCTGGGGAAGTCAACTTTTTCGGCATATTCCTGGATACTTTCATTACCGATGATAAACGCACCTGCCAGAATCGCCAGATAAGTTCCAAAAACACTGGAAGCATGAAAAATGCTGCCAACTCGAGCGCGAGCTTTAGGGGGAAACGATTCGGCAACAAGGGTACTTGCGACCGCCCATTCCCCGCCCACACCGAGTGCTACCAGAAATCGAAAGCCGGCCAGTTGCCACCATTCCTGTGAAAACGCCGATAAACAGGTAAAGAATGAGTAAAACAGAATCGTCAATGACATTGTCTTTTTACGACCAATCCGGTCGCTTAAGGCACCGAAGACGATGCCTCCCAGCGCGCCGCCAATCAGAAAGGCTCCCAGCGCGATATTATTGTAAACAGCCAGTCGTCCTTTTATCTCTTTCTGTTGTTTCTCCACAGCGACCGGATCGTTTTGGGATTCCTCATCCAGTGGTTCTGTTTCAATGAGTGAAGGCATGGCTTCATTCATACTGGCAACGAAGATCTGTCCTTCGAAGACATCAAAGACCCAGCCCAGGGAGGCGATCGTCAAAACGAGCCACTGGTACCGCGAAATGCCGTGATACCATTTGTCTTCTTTGAGTTCGTCTTGCATCAGGCTGTGTCTCTCAGGCTAAGGTTCAAAAACATTGATTGCTTTTTTTCCACTCAACACCAGGCGGACATCTTCACAGACCGAATCGACCACCCGGTCCTGTGCTTCGACAGTAAACGCCGCGATGTGAGGGGTTAAGATCACATTTTCCATCTGGTTTAAGGGGCTCTGTTTGGGGGGCTCTGTTTCTCGAACATCTAACGCCGCTCCGGCCAGTTTATGCTCTAGCAATGCCTGGGTCAGTCCGCGTTCATCGACGACTTCCCCGCGCGAGGTGTTGATGAAAAAGGCATCCGATTTCATTCTTCTGAAATGCTGATAAGTCAGCATCTTGCGTGTATCGGGGGTCAGCGGGCTATGGCAGGAAACAACATCTGACTCAGCCAGCAGATCATCGAGGGAGAGCAGGGTGGCATTGAGTTTTTTGAGCTGAGGGGCATCCGCTTTGAGAAACGGGTCGGCGGCAAGGATGTTCATTCCGAATGCTTTTGCGCGTGTCGCAGTGAGAGAACCAATGCGTCCCAAGCCGATCAGTCCGAATGACTTGCCATAAAGCTCCGTGCCGGTAAATTTGAGACGGTTCCAGCCGCCGGTCAGGGTATCCTGGCGTGCTTCCGGAATTTTTCGCATCAATGCCAGCATCAGCCCGATAGTGAGTTCTGCTACCGAGAGCGAATTGGCATCCGGTGTAAAGCAGACCACGATCCCTTTTTCATGAGCATATTCTGTGTCGACATTATCCAGACCTGCGCCGGCCCGGGCGATGATTTTGAGCTCGGGAGCCGCATCGATCAACTCGCGATCGACTTTCGTCTGATTTCTGACGATCAAGGCTCTGGTGTTTTGAATTTTCTGTTTGAGCAGATCGATATTCTGCCACAGGTAGGCATCGAACTCGACATCGTGCTCCTGGATGAGACGATTCATGGACACGCCTTGAATATTCTCTGTTACCAGAACATCGCTCATGTCACTACTTCCTGCAAGAACGTTTTTCTACTACTGCCTCGATTAATTAAATTGAGAGTAATCGATTGGCTGATGAATGTCGATTGACTGGTTGGCTGGCGGGAGTTCGTATTTCAAACCGGTGGCACAATTGAACAGCACAGCACTCTCATCCGGGCTGATTCTGCCCGAGGCCAGTTCCTGTTTGTAGGCGGCGTAAGTTGCTGCTCCTTCCGGACACATCAGGAACCCTTCCTTCTGCGAGCATTCATCCAGAGCGGCGGTGATCAGTTCATCATCGACGGCCGTCGCGAAACCATTGCTTTCCCGGACGGCTCGCAAGATCAGAAAGTCGCCTACTGCAACCGGGACGCGAATCCCGGCTGCCACCGTGTGGGCATTCTGCCAGAGCTCTGCGTGTTCTTCGCCGGCTTCGTAGGCTTTGACCATGGGAGCACAGCCAGATGCCTGAACGGCGACCATGCGGGGCAGTTTGCCTTTCAGCCAGCCGATCGCTTTGAGTTCGTTAAACGCCTTCCACATGCCGATCAGTCCGGTCCCGCCACCGGTCGGATATAAAATCACGTCGGGAACCTCCCAGCCCATCTGGTCGGCCAGTTCCAGTCCCATCGTCTTTTTCCCTTCGATGCGATACGGTTCTTTCAGGGTTGAAAAATCAAACCAGCCCACCTGTTCCTTACCCTGGCCGACGATCTTGCCACAGTCATTGATCAGACCATTCACGCGCCAGACCTGGGCTCCCTGGGCAGCGATTTCTCGCACATTGATTTCCGGTGTATCGTCCGGGCAGAAGATATAGGAATTCATGCCGGCCCGGGTTCCATAGGCGGCCAGCGCAGCGCCCGCATTGCCGTTGGTCGGCATCGCGACTTTGGAGACTCCCAGTTCTTTCGCCATCGAGACAGCCATACAGAGTCCACGAGCTTTGAAGGATCCTGTGGGGAGGCGACCCTCGTCTTTAATCCAGACGGTGCCATTGCCTCCCTGCAGACGGGGAACGGGGATCAGGGGAGTGTGAACTTCTCCCAGGCTCACAATATTTTCTGATTTGCGTACCGGCAGGAATTCGCGGTACCGCCAGAGCGTTGCCGGGCGGGAGGCCAGTTCTTCCTTTGTGACTGCCTGGGCGAGCGCCTCTAAATCATATTTGACCAGCAGAGGTTTTCCCGCTTGGGAAAGTCCGTGCAACTGATCTGCTTCGTAACGATCATGGTGCATTCCACACTCAAGATGCGTGACAAATGTTTGAGCTTCGGGAAATGGATTATCCATGAGAGCGTACCTGTTATTAGATCGTTATATGGTAGTGATAATTTTGTTGATCTTACGCGGAAGGATCTTTCTGTTATCCAGCAATTAGTTTGAAAGTCAACCTTTTGAATCTGGTGAATTTGTTTTCCTCTGGTGGTTTTGAGTCCTGACAGTCTAATCTATTCCAGGTGGGAAGGAAAATGAAAGAACGACCACCCGCAGACGGGCAGTCGTTCCATTTTTCTGCGAAATGGTTTGTTATTCCACGGGTCCTTCCACACCTCCGGTATAGTGTTCACCCACGGGTTCTTCGCCATGCAGCACTTCCGCTTTGTAACCACCTTTGCTGTAGAAGTAGAATACGAGAATCAGGTAGCCGAAGGCCATGAACAACGGAACTAAGGCCGTGCATTTGAGGGCCATCCGTCCGCCGTAGATACCGGCTTCTTTAACTTCCGGTTGATCCTCTTTGGCATATTCTTCTGCACCTTGCCACCATTGATTCAATGTCTCGATGTTTTCGTTCGTCTTACCTTCTGCTTTCAGCTGTTCCACAGCCTTGTCCAGTTCTTCGCCATCGTTCTTCAGAACATCAACTTTCTGACCGTTGAGGCCCTTGATCTCCGGCAGAAAGAGAAAGCCCTTTTCCTCTGCTGCGGAGTAGCGTTCATAGGCATCAGGAGAAAGCGATTCCAGTTTCTGTGTCGCATAATAGTCCTGGTTGTAGCCGATGCCCGGACCACCGAGCAGTCCAGCCGACAGCATGCCGATGCCTCCCATGGCACCCATGGTCAGAGCGCCCCCTTTAGGGAATCGTTCACCGACCACACCCAGCATGGTGGGCCAGAGGAATGTTTTCCCCAGTCCGTAAACGGTGACCGCGATCCAGACCATAATTGCTTCTTTAAAGCTGCCGATCATATATAGACCTGCAGCACCAAAGCAGGCACTAACACAGAGTAAGCCCAGCGGATTGATTTTTTCCACAATCGGGCCGGCAAAGAATCTCAGAATGAACATAATCGAGGATGCATAGATAAATAGATATAATCCCTGTCCTTCCAGGATCGAATCGGTGATACTTGAAATCCAACTGTCTGTGCCCAGTTCTACATACCCGACACAAGCCTGCAGCAAGAGCAGGAAGATCAGCAATGGACTGGCAAAGGTCAACAGCATTTGACCAAAAGTGACACCAGCTGATTTGGCTTCAGAAAGTGGAAATTTCTGCTTGATGACAATGAAACCATAAATGAGTGTTGGAATCAGGAAGACAGCCATGGGGACTTCCCAACGCATCCAGGAAACGCTTTTTTCCATTTTAACAAAAATCTCAGCAACAATACCGCCGATAATCAGACCACCAGGCCAGCCGGCATGCAAAATATTCAGATAGTGAGTTTTCTTCTTGGGGTACAAGGTTGCCACGAGGGGATTGATCACCGCTTCACACAGACCATTTGCGACGGCAAAGATAAACATCCCGATATACAGACACCAGTATGTGGCATCTTTGCCGGCAGCGTTGAAAATGGGAGTGGCTGCGAATGTGATTAATGCAGACAAGACGTGCAGGATAAATGCCAGCAACAGAATCGGTTTATATCCAATGTTATCTGTGATCAAGCTAGCCAGTAAAATCACGATGCCGAAGCCGACCAGTCCGCCGCCTGTGATCGTTCCCAGGTCGAACTTGGTAAATCCATACTGGGCGCCCCAGTAGTCCAGAACTTTTGTTCGGATACCAAACCCCACGCCGGCGGCGATGAGCGTCATAAAACTCGCAATAAACAGTGGTTTATTGTTGTTCATAGTTGCGACTTCTTTGAATGAATGAGGGCGAGTGATTTAGGTGCAACGTGTTCTGCAAGAGTTGTTAATTCAAAAGCGGATCGATCGAATTGCTGATCAGGAATGGATGCTTTGAATGGTCTTGTTCACACAACGGTAACTCATAACGACCGTTCGTGAGAAGGAATGGATCTCGATGAACAGACCGATATCAGTATCAGCAACGCCAGATTCTAACCAACCCAGATCGAGATTTCCACAACACGTATGCAGGAATGTGAATGTTTATCAGATTCGCTATGCGTCACCGGTGGCTGTCAATCCGCTTGCGCAAAATCAGTAATTTGTCTCGACGTTCCGCTTCAACCTGATCGGGCAGACTTAACTTTTGACCAGACAATGTCAGTTCCTGTAACCGCTGCCAGTGATCAAAGCCCATCCTTTTGCGGGACCAGTTCATTTTCTGCCAGATCTTCAGGAAACACTGTCGGACGAGGTAATCGGGACTGTCCTGCAAGACCAGGCAGTCGAGCCGCCAGGTCTCCTGGTTCTGATCGAGTGTAGCGGCTTTCAATATCTGGTCGACTTCTGCATTGAGGACACAGGTCACTTCTTCCGCCTGCTGCGACAATCGCTGGAGGGACTGTACAACGTTTGGGTTGAACTCATTTTTTAATAAAGGTAACAGTTGATGTCGGATCCGATTGCGGGTGAAACTGGTATCCGCATTGCTTTCATCAATCCGGAATTCCTGGCCACATACGTTCAGAAATTCCACGACTTCTTCGCGACTGACCTGTAACAGGGGGCGAATCAGATGCAAACCCTGCTCTAATGCCCTGATTTGTGGAATACCTCTCAGTCCGGTGATGCCTGTCCCACGAATGATGTGATGCAGTACGGTTTCTGCCTGATCGTCCAGGGTGTGTGCGACCGCAATTTGCGAACACTGATTGGCGATCGCGATGCGTGTGAGGAAATCATACCGCGCGATGCGGCACTGTTCTTCCAGGCCAGAATCAGAAGTCTGTTTCAGTTCCTGTTTCTCCGTGATACAGGGGATAGAAAGCCGCTGGCATACGTGCTGCAACCATTCTGTGTCCTGATCAGAGGCTGCCCCTCGCAGGCCGTGATTCAAGTGGGCCACCAGCAGTCCGTCTGAAGGAATCAGCGATTCAGCAGACTGGGCCAGGCACTGTAGTGCTCGCAACATAGCCATGCTGTCTGCTCCGCCGGACACGGCGATCAACAGACGCTGCGCAGGCAAATCCTGATGTGAACGGATGTGGGTATCGGAGATCGACTTGTTTTGAATGCGTTGCTGGCAGGTAAGCAATCCGCGTTTCACGGTCTGGATAAACTGATTCATCGGAAACGGGAATTCTGCAAAGCGGGTTAAAGCCGGAAACGGAGCACCCCGCAGGTGTCGGTTCGAGATTGGACTTTCGGGCAATATTTCTGACTATATACTATCGAAACCGGAAATGTCTTGTTACCATAAAAAAGGAATTTTACGAGAAGTTATCACTGTCATTCAAGTTACACTCACACTCAGCTTCCTTTTCGATGGTTATTGAACTTTACGAATTGGCAGATGTTTGTCGTTTTTTTCTGGATGTTCTGGAGTTGGCTTTTCATAATAGTTTCATTGTTTATTTATTTTTAGGTTTCCTTTCGGCATTTCAAAGTTTGACAGGGAGCATTGTCGCAAGCGGGTATTATCACTTAACTTTAAGTGGAGTACTCTTTGTGATTTAAGAGTTTCTAAAGTAGACCCGGTTTCAGTTGAGTTGGAGAATCAACAATGTCTGGTATTCTCAATGAGACAATTCTAGCAATTTATGTTCTGCTCACCAGAGCGGTGCGCGTATTGCCGACGCTGATGCAACCATGGAAATCGACTCGTTCCGCGAGCGATTTCTATCCGCAAGTTGAGTCGTTGACTCAGCAGGCAGAGGAAAATGAAATGATGCGTCGAGTCTTGTCTTGTCTGGGGATCGAACAGCGGTTACGTGTGCCAGTCAAGGTGCGCTCTGACCAATGGTGCTTTAAGCGTCGTTAACAGGTAAAAAGCACGGGCCATATGTTTGTTGAAAGCGTATTATCTTTTTTCCGGACTGCTTGAGGTTTCGCCATGCCTTTGATTTCATTTCTTTTATCAGGCATGCAAAATCGAGGAACTCCCTGACGCTCCTGTCATTCTCATGAAATTCCTGACAACATGATTTGTATCGATCTGATTGAATTCGCTTGCGGGTGGGTTCAGGGAGATGCAATTTTGTCTCTGTCGAATATCAACGCCAAATGGTATCAGGCAGGAAAGGGGCTTTCACTATAGGCGCATAGGAAGCACCTGGGATATGTTAACCGAAGTCGCTATCGGAGCGGCCCTGGCGTTCATTGTCGGGGTCATTATTGGGTATTTCATTGATCGGATCCGTCGCGGGTCTGCCTACCAGTCTTATGCTCAGATTCTGAAACAGGCCGAGCTCGATTCAGAAAACCTGCTCAAAAGCCAGAAGCTGGAAGCGAAAGAGGAACTGCTTAAACGGCGTGAGGCGCTGGAAGAGGAAGTCAACAAGCAACGGGAAGAGCTATGGTCCGTCGAAAAGAAACTCAGCAAACGCGAAAATGCGCTGGAAGATCAGCAGGCTGATTTTCTTAAAAAAGAGGCGATGATTCAGACCACACAGTCAAAGCTCGCCGCCCGCTCCAAAGCTGTGGAAGCACGCGAGCAGGAGCTGGAACGTTCTCTGAAGAAGCAGCAGGAAGAACTGTTTAAGATCAGTGGCCTGGACCGGGAGACCGCTTCGCAGATGCTGCTGGATCGACTGGACAACGACCTGAAAAATGAAACTGGTGCCCTGATAATGAAGCACCAGAACGAGTTGAAGCAGACCTGTGATAAAATTGCCCGCGAGACGATTGGCATGGCGGTGCAGCGTTTCGCTTCCGGTCACGTGGCGGAAACAACTGTTTCCACAGTCGAACTGCCTGAAGAGGAAATGAAAGGTCGGATTATCGGACGTGAAGGACGCAACATCCGCGCCTTTGAAAAAGCGACCGGTGTCGATGTGATTGTGGACGATACCCCTGGTGTCGTTGTGGTCTCTGCTTTTGATAATGTCCGTCGCCAGATTGGTAAAATGTCGTTGCAGAAGCTGGTCAACGACGGACGGATTCACCCTGCCCGCATTGAAGAAGTGGTCGAAGAAACACAGAAAGAGCTGGAAGAATATATTCAGACGATGGGCCAGAATGCCTGTCAGGAAGTGAATATTTCCGGCGTGAATCCCAAACTGATTGATCTGCTGGGGCGACTGCATTTCCGCACGAGTTACAGTCAGAATGTGCTCAGGCACTCCATTGAAGTCTCTGCATTGACCGGCATGATGGCAGAGCAGTTAGGCCTGGATGGGACCGTCGCCAGACGGTGTGGCCTGTTTCATGATATCGGCAAAGCAGCGGATCACGAGATGGAGGGTGGCCATCCGGCTGTTGGCGCTCAGTTACTGAAACGTTACGGTGAATCACAGGAAGTCGTGCATGCTGCAGCCGGTCATCATGATGATATTCGTCCTGATTATATTTACACCGTACTTGTGGCTGCTGCAGACGCCTGTTCTGCATCGCGTCCTGGAGCACGGCGAGATACTCTTGAGAAATATGTCCGTCGACTCGAAGAGCTGGAAACCCTGGTTTGTGGTTTTCCAGGCGTAGATCATACTTATGCTATTCAGGCGGGCCGTGAAGTCCGGGTGATTGTTGATTCTGATCAGGTGAATGACCGGGAAGCGGCAAAGATGTGTAAAGATATTGCCAAGGCTATTGAAGACACACTGACCTATCCAGGTGAGATTCGCGTGACTGTGATGCGGGAAGCCAGAACAGTGGAGTACGCACGTTAAGACCGGGAAGGCGTATCGTTTTCATTCTGGTGTAGATGCGCCTGCATCTGGTCAGCGATTGCCTGCTGGTTTTCACCAGCCTGTTGTCGAAGTGCATTGATTACTTTCTGCTGGCGTTCTGCAGAATGGTTTTGATTGAGTTTGAATTTTCCTTCGATCCGCTCAATCTGTATCCTGAAGCCGACAATCGCCGGTAATAATGAGTCGACGAAATCAGTGTCCGAATCTGGTATCGACCATGGTACTGGTTGTGCGGCTTCATAGAAGCTTACATATTTCTCGAGAATCCGTTTCAGTTGAGCTGGATCAGTCTCAAGTGTGCAGGAACCATAAACGTGTACCGCCTGATAATTCCAGGTAGGAACCGTATGGTCCGATTCATACCAGGCTGGAGAAATATAAGCATGCGGTCCATGAAAGATCATCAGCAGACTTTGGTTCTGAAGCTGATCTGACTGTGGGTTGGCCTTCGCCAGGTGGCCGATCAGCTGCCCGAATTCACCCACAGAGCGATCCAGTAACAGAGGCAGATGACTTGCAAAAGCAGAGCCTTCTGCATTTGTGATCAGGGTAGCAAAGCTGTGCTCTTCGATAAATCGGTGCAGTGTCTTCAAATCCGTTTCTGCAAACGAGGATGGTACATACATGAGAGTAGTCCTGCAGCGAGAGATTCAAGGTTTACTGTCAACCGGTTATGACAGTGAAAGAGTACAGCAGGTTCGTCTGACTATCAATTCCCATGCGATTTCTTTATTTTGAGAGGGTGAGCTGACTTTCTTTCAGCGGACATCCCATTGAATAGAGGAGTGATTCCACATGCCGTTCATCGATATCAAATCCGTTAAACCGCTGGAAGTTCTTCCCGGTTGTAAAATGCGAACTCCTTTTGGAGAAAATCTGATGCTCTCTTATCTGGAGATGGATGAAGGTGCGATTGTGCCCCTGCATCATCACCCTCATGAGCAGGGGGGGATGTTGCTGAAAGGCAAACTGGAACTGACGATGGGTGACGAAGTCCGGGTTGTCGAAGCAGGTGCCATGTTTATCATTCCTCCAAACACGCCTCACCAGGCTGTTGCCGTCGATGGCCCTGCTGTTGTTCTGGACGTGTTCAGTCCAGTGCGGGAAGACTACGCGGAACTGTTTAACAAATATATTCCGGTTTCAGGCGATGATGCCTGAACTGTTCATTGTTGCTGCTGGGGCTGTTGTGTTTTGAATTCTTCTGCTCTCTGGTGCAGCTCTTCAGTCGAAAGTTCTTCGGTTTGTGTCGCGATGTGCCACTGGATCCCAGAGGGATCTTTGACCGAAGCTCCCCATTCACCATAGAACATGTCGGCAGGCTCACGCAAGCTTGTTGCACCCGCGTCAAGGGCTTTTCGATAAGTTGTATCGACCTCTGGCACACAGAGATGAATGGCTGCAGAAGTCGTCCCCCATTCCTCGCAGGCGTCTGCGACTTCCAGCATGGAATCGCCGATTTTCAGTGCCGCGTGTCCGATTTTATTACCATGATGAGAAATGATTACCGGGATGGCATCAAACACTGATTGCAGAAACTCGATCATTTCAGATGCCTCTTCAACAAGCAGGTAAGGGGTGATGGAATGATAGCCTTTGGGGGTATAGGGAGTGGTCATCGTTCATCTCCTGTGCGGTGTTGAACGTAAATGAATGAAATCAGACTTTATTCTCGAGAAGCCTTATTTACTGCTGATAGAATTCAATTATACAATCGAGACTTAAAAGGCAGTATCGGACACTGAAATTATTCGTCGATTGAATGCTGACAGCAGTTTACCTGATTATCAGGGAAAGATCTTAATGCGATTACCGTTCTTTATCAGTGTTCTACTGCTGTCGATCAATTCCATCGATGCTGCTTCACGACCGAATGTGATTCTGATCATGAGTGATGACCAGGGGTACGGTGAGCTCTCCTGTCACGGGAATCCGATTTTAAAAACACCCCATCTGGATCAGCTGGCTGCAGAGAGTATTCGGCTGACCGATTTTCATGTCGCTCCCATGTGTACGCCAACGCGGGGGCAACTGATGTCCGGGCTGGATGCATTTCGGAATGGGGCAATGAATGTCAGCAGTGGACGCACTTTGTTGCGCCCCGATCTGAAAACCATGGCTGATCTGTTTCAGGCAGCCGGTTATCGGACAGGGATCTTCGGTAAATGGCATTTAGGCGATAATTACCCGTTTCGTCCGGAAGATCGAGGTTTTCAGGAGACGCTCTGGTTTCCTTCTTCGCATATCGGGGCTGTGCCTGATTTCTGGAATAATGATTACTTTGAAGATACCTATACGCATAATGGGAACAGGGAAAAATTTCAGGGCTATTGTACTGATGTATTTTTTCGTGAAATGACCAAGTGGGTCTGTTCGCAGGATTCCTCGCAACCCTTCTTTGCCTATCTGCCTTTGAATGCGCCGCATGGTCCCCATTTTCTTCCCGACCAGTTTCGCAGACCCATTGAACAGGCTATAGAGAAAAAAGAATCACTGGTTGCCCATCTCTCAGCAGGAAAACGTAAGTCGCTGGTCAGCTATCTCGCCATGTGTGCGAACATTGATCAGAATATAGGTGAGCTTGATCAGAAGCTCAGGAATTCCCGATTGCTTGATAATACGATTGTTGTCTTTCTGACCGATAACGGCAGCACGATGGGACCGGATTACTTTAATGCCGGTATGCGAGGCAAAAAAGTCACACTCTGGGAAGGCGGCCATCGTGTTCCCTGTTTTATTCGCTGGCCGGCCGGCAAGCTGGGGTCACCTCGCGCTCTGAATGACTTAACCCACGTGCAGGATCTGCTGCCGACTTTAACCGAACTGTGTGACGTTCCTCAGTCACTTCCCCGCCTGGATGGCATCAGTCTGGTACCCAGATTGAGAGGTGCTGTGAAGTCTTTGCCAGACCGGATGCTGGTCATCGACTACAGCCATATGCCTTTCCCCGGAAATAAGAAAAGCATATATCTCTCTCAGCCACGCAAAGAGGGTTCAGCGGTGCTGTGGAAGCGGTGGCGCTGGCTGGAGAACAGGGAACTCTATGATCTCACGACGGATCCGCTTCAGCAGAAAAATGTCGCCGCGGAATATCCGGAAGTTGTCAAAAAAATGCAGGCACACCTGAATCAATGGTGGAGTGAATTAGGGCCCACTGTTGCAGTCCCGCAACGGGTCATCGTCGGACATCCGTCAGAGAATCCTGCGATGCTGACAGCCTGTGAATGGCTGGATGTCTTCGTTGATCAGCAAAGACAGGTACGGCGGGGAGTCAGGAGAAATGGTACGTGGCATTTAATCGTAGATCGCCCTGGTAACTATCAGTTTGAACTGCGTCGCTGGCCGCGAGAGAGTGGTTTGCAACTGACGGAAGGAACCCCTGCACTCAAAGTAACCGATGGACTGCTTGTTCAAGGGGTCGCTTTACCGTTCACAAAGGCAAAAATTAAAATTGGAACATTCACAGCGACTGCAAATTCAGACTCTAAAGAGGAATCGATTACTTTTTCTACTACATTAGAGAAGGGGCCCGTCGAGTTAACGACCTGGTTGCTGGATGAGCAGGGGAAAGAGATCTGCGGAGCCTATTATGTCTATGTAAATCGTCAAAGTGACTGATTTCAATCCGCATTTTTTTCAGTGGTATTTTTAATGGTCTGAGCAAACGATTCCAGATGCCGGACGTTATCGCAGAATGCAGAATATTGTATCTCTTGACGTATCGATTCGGTCATGCCACGACCGCCTGCAACAAAGGCAACATCCAGTCCAAATTCATCATAAAGTTCTGTGTATTCGCGGATGAAATTCTGATCATCAATGATATGGCTGACACTGAGCCAGAAGATACGTGGACGATGCTGCAGGATCGCGGCTCTCAGGGTTGCGAAAGGCAGGTTTGTTCCCAGTGAGACTGCATTCCATTTTGAATCTCTCAGTACCAGTTCGACCATTGTTGTCGGCAGACTGTATTGATCACCCTCGGGGGTCCCGCCGATTGCCACCGGTGCATCTGCTGGAGGATTTGGAATGAGAGTCCGTAATTCATGTAGTACCCGTAAGGAAACTTCACAGCCATACCGTTCCTGATAGACCTCTGCTTTTCCACATTCCCAGCGATCACCAATATTGCTGAAAGCTTTGGCGATTACCAGATCGCAGATCGAACTGATGCAATGCTCCGCCAGATAAAGATCGAGAATGATCTGACGACACTGTTCCTCATCTCCTTTGAGGAGTGCTTCCGTAACCTGTTCTGCCGCACGATCAATTACCCAGACCGTTTGACCGGTGGTAGAAGGAAGTCCCAGTACTTCCGGACGAACCAGCTGATGCTTACTGGATCTGAGAAATTCGATCAGTTCCGAGAGGGCGATTCGTCGATGTCCACCCGCAGTGTATTGAGTGGGAATGATTCCCTTGTCACACCAGCGTTTCACGGAAGATTCACTGACCTGAATTGCTCGGGAGACCTGTTTGGGGGTTAGAAATACGCTCATTTTTACCATCTTTGATTGAACGATATGGTCGAATTAACGCCAGGGGACTTAATTACACATTAAAATCTTAGCTTGCAAACCGGTATATGACAAGGGTTATGTTTGTAAGTCTCTATTGTTGCTCGATATAGGATAATATGTTCGTAATGAACGTTTTGAACGAATTTAGGGTTGTTTTACGAGAGGGTGATGGGTATAGTTTAATTAGAACGTAATCAACGATTTCTCTTATTGGGAAGAAGACAATGGTCGTATGTTCATTGGAGTATGATGTTAGCCGGAATGAACGTTTATCCGGTCGTGCCCGCAAATTACTGGATCAGGAAATCGAATTTATTTCCAACCCCTGTTTCGGTGACGCCCATCTGGAATCAGAGATCCCTGGTGATTTCGATACCAGTACCATGGGGGCGTGGGTTGATCCTGGTCAGGCAGCCAGCTCACCTGGGGGTAGTACAACGATCTCACGACTGTGTCGAGCGGATGTGCTTTCTGCTGAAGAGGAAAAAAAACTGTTTCGCAGTTTTAATTTTCTCAAATATAAAGCAAATCAATATCGATCACAGCTGGATCCCGACTGGGTCACTGAAGACCAGCTTGAGCTGATTGAGCAACTGCTGCATCGAGCTCAACTGGTGCGTGATGAAATTCTGCGTCGCAATATGCGGCTGGTTGCCTCCATCGTCAAGAAATGTACAACGACAGGTGTTTCATTTGACGAGTTGTTCAGCGATGGTTGTCTGACAATGTTGAAAGCCATTGATAAATTTGACTATTCACGGGGATTTCGTTTCAGCACTTACGCATATCATGCGATCTCAAATTTTGCTTATCGAAAAATAGCCAATCGCAAAAAAGAACGTGCAAAGTACAAGCAACTGCCTCCGGAACAATCTATGGAAGAAACCGGGGCAGTAAAAAATCCCTTGATGGGAACCGATACCTGGGATGAGCTTTCTGAATTGCTGAATCAATCGATTGACACTCTGGATGAACGCGAGCAGTTGATTGTGAAAAGCCGGTTTGCCCTGGGAAAGCATCGAAAGACACTGACTTTTCAGAAACTGGCTGACCAGTTGGGAATATCCAAAGAGCGAGTGAGACAACTGGAGCAGCGTGCAGTTGCGAAATTAAAAGCCGTAACACAGGGGACCCGGCTGGAACTGATTCGTGATCTGGTCTGCGATTAGATTCAATTACGAAGCTTCTGAGGAGAAGCCAGATGCAAAATCTATGTTATGATCTGGAAGCATTTTACGATGGGGCCTGTCCACTCTGTCTGCGGGAAGTTAAACTGTTAAGACGTCTCGACCGCCAGAACAGGATTCAGTTTACGGATATCTCCAGCCCGAATTTTAAAGCAACGGAATATGGAATCACGCAGCAGCAGTTCATGCAGGAAATGCACGCCCGCCTGCCAGACGGTTCCTGGATTACCGGAGTTGAAGTCTTTCGACGTCTTTATTCTGCAGTCGGGTATCGTTATCTGGTCTGGCCTTCGCGTCTGCCTGGAATCTCACACGGTCTGAATTATCTGTATCAGATTTTTGCGAAGAAGCGATTGAGCCTGACAGGACGTTGTCAGAATCAGGATTCAAGCTGCCGCATTACCACTCATAAGTCTGAGGTCAATTCATGAAGATCGCCATCATCGGTGGAGGAATATCAGGACTCACGGCTGCTTATTTTCTACATCATCAACATGAAATTACGTTGTTTGAAGCAAATCAGTATATCGGCGGCCATACAAATACGATTGATGTCGAGATAAAAGGAGAACAGCACGCCGTCGACACAGGATTTATTGTCTTCAATCATCAGACGTATCCTCATTTTACCCGGCTCTTAAATGAACTGGGGGTCAAGTCGCAGCCGACCGAGATGAGCTTCAGTATGAAGTGCGGCCGATCGGGTCTTGAGTATCGGGGGGCTGACTTGAATGGATTTTTTGCACAACGTCGCAACCTGATCAATCCCCGTTTTTATCGTCTGCTGGCTGATATTCTCAGGTTTAATCGGCAGTCGGTTCAACTTTTAGAGTCTGAGGAAGATCAACTGACGGTCGGAGAGTATTTAAAAGCGAACGAGTACTCTCAAGAATTTATCGAACAGTATTTTTTACCCATGGGGTCGGCAATCTGGTCCTGTCCGGTTGGAACATTTGAAAAATTCCCGGTCCGTTTCATTGTCGAGTTTTATTTGAATCATGGGATTCTGGCGATTCGCGACCGACCTGAGTGGCGTGTCATCTGCGGCGGTTCAAAGCAGTACGTTAAAGAATTGACCGCTGGATTTACAAAATCCATTCGTGTGAATTCCCCGGTCAATTCTGTGCTGCGTAATGAAAATCAGGTCGATGTCACTCTACAGGATGGCTCGCTCGAACAGTTTGATCATGTGATCTTCGCCTGTCACAGCGATCAGGCATTACGTATCTTGGGGAATCAGGCTTCGCCGATTGAACAGGAACTCCTGTCAGCTTTTCCTTACGAGAAAAATATAGCTCAACTGCATACCGATACATCGGTCCTGCCTGTTTCACGACGCGCCTGGGCCTGTTGGAATTACTTTATGCCGCGTGGGGAAAACCGGAAAGCGACTGTTACTTATCAGATGAATCTACTGCAGGGAATTCACTCGAAGCATGTCTTTTGTGTAACCTTGAATGGGCAGGATCGGGTTGATCCCACGAAAGTGATTCGGGAAATCGAGTATGCTCACCCTGTCTTTACCAGCGAACGTGCAGCGGCACAGCAAAGGCAGCCTGCGGTGATCAATCAGAATTCCACATCGTTTTGTGGAGCGTACTGGGGAAATGGTTTCTACGAAGATGGCGTGAACAGTGCCATGGCTGTCTGTCGTGAATTACTGGGAGTGACAGATCTATGGAAAGTGGTATCTACACGGGCTGGGTTCAACACAGACGCCATGCTCCCGTCGAGCACAGCTTTCGCAATCGAATCTTCCTGATGTATCTGGATCTGGCTGAACTCGATTCTGTTTTTAAAGGTCGATTCTGCTGGTCTACACGGCGAATGGCTCTGGCACGGTTCTGTCGGGAAGATCACCTGGGGGATCCACAGGTTTTACTTGATGAATCCGTCAGGGACATGGTAGCTCAGTCAGGCAGAACCAGACCGGGTGGGCCAATTCGACTATTGACTCATTTGAGGTATTTTGGATTTGTGATGAACCCCGTTTCATTTTACTTCTGTTTCGATCAGCAAAATGAAAGTCTGGAAACGATCGTGGCTGAAGTGAATAATACTCCCTGGGGGGAGCGGCATTGTTATATAATTGATCAAGATCAGTTTGGGCAGCAATTACAAAGGCAGCCCACAAGAAAGAATTTCCATGTCTCGCCATTTCTCCCGCTGGACATGGAATACTTCTGGCAGTTCACATTACCTGCAGAAAATGTGGCAGTTCATATCGAAAATTATCAGAACCAGCAACGCGTATTGGATGTGACCATGAGCCTGAAGCGACAGGAGATCACGACGTTGAATCTGCTGCGTTCCCTGGTCTCCTATCCGTTTATGACGTGGTATATTTTTGCCGCCATTTACTGGCAGGCCCTGAGATTATGGTTGAAACGGGTGCCCTTTTATCCGCATCCGAAACAGCGAACTGCTTCAGAACAAGGTAATAGATCAAGGACACCATAATGCTGCAAAACCATTCTATCACACAGCAGGAATCGTCATCTTCAAAAATTGGAATATTGAATTCTACCTGTCGACAGTTGCTTTTAAAAAAGCTGAACGGGTTAGTTCGAGGACAGATCACACTGAGAGAAGGGACGCAATCTACTGTTTTTGGTAAAGATGAATCAGATTTACGGGTCGTAGTCACTGTTCATCACCCTCGCTTTTATCAGGCCGCAGTACGGGGGGGCGGGTTGGGTATCGCACAGGCTTTAATGGATGGTGACTGGTCCACGGATGACCTCACAGGACTCGTGCGGATCTTTATCCGAAACCTGGATGTGACCGACCAGTTTGAAGGGGGGCTGGCCCGCATGCGACAGGCTGTTGCACGCATGGGGCACTGGTTTCGAAGGAATACACGCATCGGCGCTGCTCAGAATATTCAGGAACACTACGATCTGGGCAACGACTTTTATCGTTTGTTTCTTGACGAAACGATGAGTTACTCCTGTGGCGTCTTTGAGCACTCTGATGCAACAATGCGGGAAGCCTCCGTGTCAAAACTGGATCGGGTTTGTCGACATCTGAATCTGCAGCCTCATGATCATCTGCTGGAAATCGGAACTGGCTGGGGAGGTCTGGCGTTATATGCTGCACAGAATTATGGTTGTCGCGTAACGACAACAACCATCTCTCGAGAACAGTACCATCTGGCAGCAGAGCGTATTGATGCTGCAGGATTGTCGGGTAAGGTGAAACTGTTGTTAACGGATTATCGGGATCTGGAGGGACAATATGACAAACTGGTGTCGATTGAAATGATCGAAGCTGTGGGAGCCGAGTTCTTTGAAACCTACTTTCAAAAATGTTGTGAACTGCTGCGACCAGAGGGGATGATGTTTCTCCAGAGTATTGTGATCAAAGATCAGCGGTTTAAAGAATATCTTAAGAGTGTTGATTTCATCAGACGATATATTTTTCCCGGCGGTTGTCTGCCTTCTGTCGCCGCGATATTAGAAACCACTGCCAGGGTGACCGATCTGCGACTGTTGCGACTGGATGATATCGCCCCGCATTATGCACAGACCCTGCGTTGCTGGCGAGAACAGTTCCACGAACGACTCGATGAGGTGCGCGCGTTGGGTTATTCCGAATCTTTTATCCGGATGTGGAATTATTACTTCTGTTATTGTGAAGCAGCATTTGAAGAGCGGCAATGCAATACCGTGCAGATGTTGTTTGCCCGGCCTGATAGTCGGTTCGACCCGCAGTTCATTCATTCTGATGAGATTCGTTCATTGCCGGAGCTGGAGGTTTCTGCATGAATATGTGGTTGATGATTCTATATGGCTGGCTGAGCATGTCTGCTGTGATGGCGCTGTTGTGGTTGTTGCAGCGTAAAACCGGAGACGCCGGTATTGTCGATGTGGCCTGGGGAATGGGGGTCGGTCTGTTGACTCTCTTTTTTGTGTGGGGCCGACATGATGGCGATATGACAAGACGAATTGTACTGGCGGTACTGGCAATGGGTTGGGCACTGCGACTCAGTGGATACGTTCTCTGGAGAGTTATGACGATGCCCGAAGACGGGCGATATCAGACATTAAAAGAAAACTGGGGTTCCGCAGCACAATTCCGTATGTTCTGGTTCTACCAGCTTCAGGCTGCGGGGAGTCTGTTATTTGCTTTACCGATGCTGATCGCTGCCGGAGGGACGTCTCCTTTTGGTCTGGTAGATTCAGCTGGTGTTCTGATCTGGTTGGTCGCAATTGCAGGTGAGTTGACAGCAGACAGACAATTGTCCCGTTTTCGTGCCAATCCAGTTCACAAAGGGCAGGTTTGTCGAGAAGGACTCTGGAACTATTCCCGACATCCCAACTACTTTTTTGAATGGCTGCACTGGTGGGCTTATGTCTGTCTGGCTTTGAGTGCCCCCTGGGGTTGGCTCACACTGTTCGGCCCCATTCTGATGTTGCATTTTATTATTAACGTGACCGGAATTCCTCCCACAGAAGCGCAGGCTTTGAAAAGTCGTGGTGATGCGTATCGAGAATATCAGCGAACGACGAGTGCTTTTTTTCCCTGGCTGCCCCGTTCAAAACAGGTGACAACATGAACTATGAAACATTAACCAAAATTGGAATTGAGCTGGTAGAGCGGGGCTGGGTACCGGATGTGATCGTTCGTCGTGCGATCAGAAAACTCTGCGCTCAAAGGTTGTCGAACCTGGAAACTGGTGATCCAGAATCAAATAGCAAGAGACAGCAGAACTTCATTGACGCCAGTCGGCAGGGCCCCATTGCATTAGTGCCGGAAAAGGCCAACGAGCAACATTACGAAGTACCCGCTGAATTCTACAAGAGCGTGTTAGGCAACCATCGCAAGTACAGTTGCTGTTACTGGCCTGAAGGTGTGGAAACACTGGATGAAGCAGAGGCATCCGCTCTAAGTGAGACTTGTCAGCATGCGGATATTCAGGATGGCATGTCGATACTCGAACTGGGCTGCGGGTGGGGATCATTAACATTATGGCTGGCGGAAAAATATCCTGACTCCCGGATTACGGCGGTCTCGAATTCTCATTCACAAAGAGAATATATTGAACAACAGGCAGTGGCCCGGGGAATAGCAGACCGAATCCAGGTGATTACCGCTGATATGAATGAATTCATTCCAGAGGAAACGTATGATCGTGTGGTATCTGTTGAAATGTTCGAACATATGCGGAACTATGAACAACTCCTGCAGCGAATTGCGTGCTGGCTGAATGAACAGGGGAAACTGCTGATTCACGTTTTCTGCCATCGGGAATTTGCATACGAATTCAATGATCAAAACGCGGATGACTGGATGGGCCGCCATTTCTTTTCCGGAGGCATCATGCCCAGCGATCAGCTGTTAACTCAGTTTCCAGAGCAGATGTGCGTGACAAAACAATGGCGCTGGGGAGGTGAGCATTATCAGAAAACATCTGAGGCATGGCTGTCAAATCTGGATCAGCAGCAAAAAACGATCCTGCCCATTCTGGTTGACACTTATGGAACAAGAGAGGCAGCACGCTGGCTGATCCGCTGGCGATTGTTCTTTATGGCCGTTGCGGAGCTGTTTGGCTATCGCGAAGGGACGGAGTGGTATGTCTCACACTATCTTCTGGTGCCACAGTCGGCAGAGAAAACGAATACTGTTTCTTCAGAGAGAGAATATTCTTCATTCTGAATTCATGGTTTTGATTTCTTCTCTGAGACGGGGGAGCTCTGCAAGACAACGCTGCATCTCCTGTGCTACCCCATCGACCAGAGTTGTGATCTTGTCCAGTTCGGCTGCTTCGCCCGCCTGTTCAATCTCGCTGGAGAGTTGCTTGAGCTTCATTGCACACAGGAAACCGGAGGCACCTTTCAGTGAGTGAGCCGCTTCTGCAATACCTCTCGCATCAGATGTTTCCGCTGATTTCTGGATTTGTGTGATGCGCGCATCTCCCGATGACTCCAGCTCATCGAGCAATGAGTTGATTAAATCCAGATTGCCACCGCAGAGTTCCCGCAATGCCACACTATCAATGGCAGGTTGATGTGTTTCCACTTCACTCGTACCGTGTAAAGGAGACTGATCCGCCTCTTCTGATTGAGTTTGCTTAAGAAACTGTTTCATCACGGTTAGAATGTGATCCCTTTGCACCGGTTTACTCAAATATTCATTCATCCCTGCGTCCAGGCATCTTTCGCGGTCGCCTTTGATTGCGTTTGCTGTGAGTGCAATGATCGGCAGTTTATTCTTTAATTGCCCCCGTTTCTCCAGTTCTCGAATCCGTCGCGTTGCTTCCAGCCCATCCAGTTCCGGCATCTGGCAGTCCATTAATACCAGGTCATAATGACTCGACAGCACCGCGTCAATTGCTTCCTGGCCATTCAAGACTGTATCGCACTGGCAGCCCAGCTGTTTGACCAGTTCCGTTAAATACAATTGATTGATTCTGTTATCTTCCGCAAGCAGGATGCGTGTTGTTTGAGAGAAAATCGGTCTCTGTTCTGTGGTGCCAGTGCAGTTTCTGATTGATTCCTCTTTTTGACTGGTTAACAGCTGGTAAATACTTTCCAACAATTTATGTCGTTGTACCGGCTTTCTCATGGTGAGCGTAATATGACATTTCTGCAGTTCGATTGGATCTAACCGGGTATCGGGTGAGCTTGTCAGCAGAATTACAGGTATATCTGAATGTTGCAATGCCCGGCCGGTTTCCAGACCATTCTGGTCAGGCATTTCAAAGTCAGTCACGACAATATCGAAAGCCTTTTTCAGGTGATGGGCTTCCTGAAGGGCTGTTTTTGCTTCGGCAACCGAAGCTGTTTCAACGGGATCCAGCCCCCATTCCAGCATGTAATCAGACAGAATATTGCGACTGGTTCGGTTGTCGTCGACAATCAGGACGCGTTTTCCGGCAAGCTGTTTGATCTCCGGTTGTGAATTTGTACTGGATGTTGAGATTTCAAAGGGGATTTCAAACCAGAATGTAGAACCGACGCCATCCTGGCTTTCAATTCCAATCCTGCCCCCCATCAGCTCCACCAGATTTTGTGAGATGACCAGACCGAGTCCCGTGCCACCATAGTTTCGAGTGGTCGATGCATCGACCTGTGAAAATGACTGAAACAGACGATTGATTTTGGATTCGGAGATCCCGATTCCCGTGTCCGTCACTGAAAAATGAATCCGGATGTTTCCGTTCTCGCGCGAAACGGTTCTGGTACGAACCACGACTTCACCGGAGTCCGTAAATTTAATCGCATTCCCGACCAGGTTCACCAGGATTTGTCTTAAGCGGTAGCTGTCACCTTTCAGCGTCAGTCGAGATTCCGGGTCAACGAAGCAGGGGAGTTCGAGATTCTTTTCATTGGTGCGCCACACCAGTGTACTGACTGTATCCATCAAAACGTTTTCCAGATCAAATTCATGCAGATCCAGATCCAGTTTACCCGCTTCAATTTTTGAAAAATCGAGGATATCGTTGATCAGATTGAGCAGGGACTCTCCACTGCTCCTGCAGGCGTCCACAAACTCCTGCTGATGCTGATTCAGATGCGTTCCTCGCAGCAGTTCTGTCATGCCAATCACACCATTCAGTGGAGTACGCAGTTCATGGCTCATATTCGCCAGAAATTCGCTCTTGGTCTGGCTGGCCTCCTCGGCAGTCAGCTTAGCTGCTTTGAGTTTTTGTTCTGTTTCCTTACTCCTTTGGATATTTTTAATTCCAAAGATGAAATGCTTTGGTTCCCCGGACTGATGCCTGACGAGTGAGACCATCAGATTTGTCCAAATGGAAGAACCATCCTTTCTGAGATATCGTTTTTCGATTGAGTAAGATTTGACTTCTCCCGCCTGCATGCGTTGCATATTTTTTAAGACAATCTCCAGTTCATCAGGATGCGACAAATCATGGATTCGGAGTTCGAGCAGTTCTTCTGCTTGATAGTCAAAGATTTCGCAGAGCCTCTGATTTACCCGTAGCCAGCGTCCATCCAAGGCGACATGGGCAATTCCCATCGCGACCTGCTCAAACGTGCTGCGGAAATTCAGTTCGCTTTCTGCCAGGGCATCTTCCTGAAGCTGTTTGTCTGTGAAATCATGACAGACACCGATATACTGCTCCGGCTCACCATCATTGCCCAGAAAAGCCCGCCCCTGTGCATGGACATAACGGATCGAACCATCTGAGTGAACTACCCGGAATTTTGAATTATAGGGTGTTCTCGTTTGAATACATTGTTCAAGTTGATTCGTAACCTCATTTCTGTCTTCAGGATGCAGACATTGAGTGAAGTCAGTGAGATAGAGGTCTCTCACTTCAGGATCAATGTTGAAAATCTGCCGGGTCCGTCGATCCCAGAGCAGTGTGTCAGTTTTCAGGTTCCATTCCCAGACGCCGATTTGACCAGCATCGAGTGCGAAATCCAGACGTTCTTTACTTCGCTGTAATTCCTGTGCTAACAGGGCCGTTGAAGGCAGTTTCAAGGCTTCGGGGACAAATCGAATCAGAGCAAATACCGTGATCCAGGAAACGATGGCGGTACAGGCTTTGATCAATCCGGAAAAACGATAAATGGGCCACCAGAAGATGCCTGCTTCTATTAAATGACCGAAACCGCAAAACAGGATAAAAGCGGCAAACAGCCAGATGATTTTAGGGAATGGCAGATCTTTTCGTTGCAGAAGAAAGTAGAGCAGCACTACGGGAATCGCAAAATAGGCGCCGAAGATGGCCGTGTCTGAAATGATATGCAGCCAGCCTACATCAGTAGACCAGGTACCACAGTACCAGCGCTGTGGAAAACTGCTGGTATCAAACAATTTTGAAAAAAAGACAGAAGGACCTTCCGCCTGCAGTTCGGGTTTTACTGCCTTTTGCGCACAGTGACCGTCGGCACAACTCTTGGTGGGAGCGGAAGGTGCAACTTCTGCGGCCATCAAAGAACCGTAAATCCCGATCAGGATCAAACCTGACAGGCACGCAATCCCGAATCTTCTGGCGCGAACTTTCAGTACAATTTTCGAACACATAATCTGATCTCATACAGTTATGAAAGGAGCCAGTGATGCTGATGTGCCAGGCAGAATCGCTGCGGGCAGATAATCAGATCCCCGTGGGACGCATTCACCACCACTGAAACTTAGGTCAGATTTCTATGATATTGAGTGAAAAACCGCGGCCTTCACCTGAGTTGCAGGGAGATTCCTCACGTCATAAAACCGGTAAATCTGTCGCATCTGTTTTATTTGATAAAATCGGAGTCGAAAGAGGAGCGTAGAAGGGGATATTGGTTATGTGAAGTAGGCGAGTAGATAGAAGCAATCTCAATCTAGCGACGAATCGTGAGATATTTTACTGCCGCGGGGTATTATTTCTGAGATGAACCAAGGCTTTCAGCATCTTCAATTAACCGTTGTCTGATTGATATAATTTCCTCGCGATACTGTTTTATAATCTTCTGGTCTACTTGGATTTCTGATTTGATTTGATCGAAGTCTGCTTTCAACAGTTTCGGCTTGAGCAATGGCTGGTATTCGTTCTCAAGTTTCCGGTCTTGTGCAACAATGACAGCAGGGACAACAGCGAAATAGACAGTGGTCAAAATTAGTAGTGTTGCCAGGCAGGAACGGGCAGTTATCAGTGTCGCACGGCGATAACGGTCTGTCACACTGTCAGAATTGCTTTCTTTTTCTTTCTTGACGGGCACTCTTTTGAGAGACCAGCAAAACAGGAAGAACAGTGAAAGCAGGACGGCAAAGATTTCTCCCTTATGCCAGGTCCATTGCAGGTAAGCCCACTGGTATGAAGATTGATTCAATTTCAGTTTTTTCCTCAGTTCTTCAGGAGATCCAAACAGGTTTGAATATTCTGACTGGACCGTCGAAGAAATCCAGGCGTTGGTTTGCTCTGGATTCAGACTGGCATTGATGAGAAAGGTTCCCAGTGGAACGATTGCCAAAGCTAAAAGTAATGTCATTCCACAAAGCTTCAGTTTGTGGCGGGCAGGCCACTTCTCTGAACGTAAAAATCGGATTGTGAAAAATGTAGCAAGTCCCAGGATGAAAAACAGGAGCAGAGAGAGGAGAGTCAATATCCCGAGTGAGAGTTCAATCCATGCTTGTTGAATCGATTCTACTAGAGACGGAAATTGCCAAATCAAAAAAATTGTTAAGGAAAAGAGAAGCAGTAGAGAAAGCTGTTGCCGCCAGGCGATATTACCGCGTCTGTGAATAGCACGCAGAAATACAAGAAGTAATAGTGTGAAAATAATCCAGACGAGCCCCAGCAGAGTGACAGTCTTTACTACTTCAGGGAAGAGGTTGATCGGGAATAAACACCACAAAAAAATACTTAGACCACAGCCCGTCAACCAGGCAATGCTGGTACGCCACCAGCCAAGTCGAGGTAAGGGTGAGTCAATTTTTCTGCCAGTCAATCGGACGACCAGTCCCAACAGGAGTGACAGAGGAAATAACAGCAGGATGAAATTCTGGCAGACGATGGTGAAATAGACAGTGACAGGGTTTTTCACGGACAGTCTGGCTTTGTACTGCTGATTACATTGCTCAAGCGTTTCCTGATAGATTTTCTCTTCCAGCCAGACCGAATCCAGATTCTTGTTGATTCGCTCTGTTTCCGCAGGAGTAAATGACGGAGGATGAAGGTGCTGAATTTTGATCAGATTTCCATAGCCGGAAGTAAGCAAGAATTGTCTGAAATAGTTTAAATCGAGGGGATTACCGTCTGAAGTCATTTGATGTGCTATATGTAACTCGTGTTGTGTTTTTTCGATCGCAGCAGAATAATTCCTCTGTCTCAGTTCTGATTCAGAGGTATTTGATAACCAGCGCATCAGTCTAGTAATGTTGTATTGCCCTCTGTATAGATAATTTCGGCTACCGGCTGCCCGGAGTTGTTCTTCCAGTGGAAGAGATGTATCTGATACAAATGCCAGGGTGGATGAAAAAGTCGTAGTGCCGAATCTGAGGAATGGTTTTTTCAGACCAGCCTGAAGTCGTTGTTTTGCCAGTTCGAATTTTTCCGGTTCAGCAATCTTTAATGTATGATTGAAATCATCATCCCAGATGTGTTCCACTGATTGATGATAGAGATGAACCGCTGCCAGGTAATCGTAAAGGGCATTTTCCGGATCGTGAGCGATACCTTCATCAAGGACGCTTAACCAGTTTGCATGCCTGGGAGTCACCCCATAACCGCTTGTGATATAAAACTGGAGCAGAGCCCGCTGCCGCCAGAGTTCGACATTATCAGGAGCCAGGTCTGTTGCTGTTTTACATTGTGTCAGACAGGCGACATGGCAGATCGATTCAAATTCGGTATTCAGGGTGTTAATCGCTTCCTCATCCAGTTTTCGCCGGAGTTGCAGGGGAAGTCCAGATCCCGATGGATCATCACTCGTTGTAAGATAGTTCAGGTAAAAATAAATTTGGGGAGAATCCAGCATCCAGGCTGCTCCCATTGCTATCTGGGGATCTGTCTGGGTTTTGGGTATTTGTGAGATCTGCCTGAGCCAGTAATCTGCCTGGATCGGGGGGATTTCCTCGCCGATCATCGTTGTTTGTCCTGACAAACGCAGGGCGCTGACTTTCCAGTCATACCAGAATCCGCGCCAACCTGAGGGAGAATTCTGAAGGACGAAAACCAGACGCAGTCCGAGCATGAACAGAACCAGCAGAATTAACAGCCGTAGCCAGCTTGTTTTCAGCTTGCCAAATATTTCCGATGAAACCATTTGCATACAGATTCGTAACGTTTGCACCCGAAGAAAGGATCAATCTGAATTCTAAGATTTCCGTTCGATTTCGGACGATGTGCCATATTTGGAAAAAGACTGAGCAGCTTTCTCATACCGCCACTGCATTCCCAGCAGTACAAAACCGATGATTGGAATCAGGATATCGGTGTAAAAGATGATACCCGCATTTCCCGGTGCGAAATTATGCGCTGTGATCATCTGGTAAATGTGCCCGCCTGCAGCGCCCAGCAGAAACATTGACGGTCCCACAACGGCGGCAGCCCGCATGCCGAAGCTTCCGCGGAAGGCCAGGAAACCGACGACGGCGTATCCCAGGCTGGCGGTCCCCACCTCAAACTGAAACGGACTCTGCTCCCAGCCAATATATCGGGCTGCGGTTTCACCAAAAAAAGAATGCATGATGAAGTTGTAGAAAAAAGAACAGCCGACGGAGAACAGGAGAAAGTAAGCAAACAATGCTTCGATAATTACAGCGGTATTCCGCGGGCGTTTCTGTCTCCAGAGTGATATGCCGGAAATGATTAGTCCCAGGATCAGAAAACTGAGAGTGAAGTTTTCCATGACAAGGCGAATTGCGATACTCATCAGTTTCCTTCTGCATTAAACCCAAAATGATTTGATCGATCAAAATATTATATTCGTATCACATTTTTTCAAAAACAAATGAATTTGGTTTGAATCCCCTGTTTTCCAGATCGAAAAGATTTGTTCGCTGTACTTCTCAGTCTGGCATTGATGCAGACGGCAGTATAACAGCATTCATACAGTTGCGATGCGATTGTCATTCGTATATTGTTAATCTATCCAGTCGATGTGTTATTTCGTTTGAAATGACTCCCTGTGAATTCCGATGATGGTTTGACGACACGCGTTGTCCCTGAATTCGTGAACTCAAAGCCCTTAAACTCCGGGCAGATAATCATTGACGTTGAATCGACTAACGACTCCGTCTGCTTTATATAACACAACACAATCAGTAGTGAAGTTCCACAGGATGCCCGTCTGTAATCGATCGGTCGTGTGCAGCAGTGAATGGATCACAAAAAAATCATAAAGAGAGAAACCGGTTAGAATGACAAACAGTGTAGTCTGTAAGTTTGGTGGCAGCTCCGTAGCAAACGCAGATCAGATCGAAAAAGTGCGACGAATTGTCGCAGATGATTCCCAGCGACGATTCGTCGTCGTTTCCGCACCAGGACGCATCTATAAAAATGAAGAGAAAATCACAGATCATCTCCTGAATATTGCCTCAAATGGTACTCACTTCCAGGAAAAACGAAAGACCATTTCTGCTGGTGAGAGCAAGCAGGCCGTCTTAGAGCGATTTACCAGCATCATCAATGATCTGAGAATCGACGGCAAAAAAATGCTGGAATCACTGAAACAGGATCTGGAGACCAAGCTGCAAGGCGAACGGCAAATCGCATTTCTGGCATCACGTGGAGAGCATTATAATGCGCGCATCATAGCAGCTTATTTTCAAAAGCAGGGGATGGAGGCCCGCGTCTCCCTGCCGGAAGAATTCGGATTTCTGGTGACAGACAGTTTTCTGGATGCCAAGGTGGAAGAGAGCGCCTATGAAAATATCGCCGCCCTGGATGGCACGGAAATGATCACCGTCGTTCCCGGTTTTTATGGCGTGACAGAGCATAGCGAAATCGCCGTCTTCTCACGTGGCGGTTCCGATCTCACAGGAGGCGAAATCGCGTACGCCATTGATGCGGACAAATACGAAAACTGGACCGACGTAAATGGCGTGCTGGAATCAGATCCCGGCATTATCCCCGCCGCCCGTGCGATTCCGCGGCTCACGTTTAAAGAAATTCGCCTGCTGTCATCCAAGGGCGTGAACGTGTTCCACCTCGATGCAATGCTCAACTGCCGCAAACGGAAAATTCCGATTCACGTCCGTAATACCAATCACCCCGATGATCCCGGCACACAGATTCTCAATGAGCGCGTCCCTGAAGAAGGCGTAGTCGGTATCGCCCGGCTGGATAACATGGCCTACATCTATCTGGAAAAAGACATGCTCTGTGAAGAGGTTGGCTTTACCGCGACACTGCTGACCATCTTTCAGAATTATGGAATCAATACCTACCACTATCCCACCGATAAAGACGACATCGCCGTACTCGTGAAACAGGATGACCTGAAAGGCAGCATCAACGATCTCCGGCGGACGATTGAGAAGCAGCTCAAACCCGACTTCATGGACGTCGTTTACAATCTGTCGATCATTACCCCGGTTGGGCTGGGACTCAAACGTAACTCGTATCCGCTGGTCGACGCGATCAACGCGTTGGGCGAACACCATATTCCGATCGAAATGATCGACCAGAGTCCGTCGCAAATCTGTTTCCACATCGGCGTCAGCCAGGCAATCGCCGACGATGCCCTGCGGCTGTTGTATCGAGTACTGATTGCCGGTTCGTGAATTTTTAATACTTCTCACTTTTCGTATGCGGGTGGGAAAATACCTTCTAGCGCCGAGGCGATTGTCGAGTCCAGATTCCCATCATTCAGTTCGGTCATAGCACGCCCTGCGATCTCCTGTGCTTCCACTTTGCGATCATTGAGAACCAGCAGAGCAACGATTGTGGCGATGGAGTTAGTGAAACTATCCTTAGTCGCTTTCTCGACTAGTGGACCGAGATCTGGCCTCGCAGTTCTCAACTTTTGATAGAGCGGATTATCAGGCAGTCGCTTTTGATGCTCGAAAATATGAAGACGTTGTTGGAATGCTTCGTGCGGGTCCATATACTTTCCACAAAGCTGATACTCACCGGCACGAATGAGCGCTGATTCTGCAGAAGGGTAACATTTTCTGGTGAGGTCAGCATCCTGGATTTCAAGCCAGAGAAACATTTCAGCAGTCAGTCGCTCATCGCCCAGACATTGATTGATGCTGGCAAACTCATGAAATGATTCCTCACGATCATTTCCATTAAAGAGTTTTTCTTTTGCAGTATCTCGGATGACTATGAGCTTTTCCAAGGCGGGAGGATAAACCTGACTCAATTCGGCCCAGTCTCCTAGCGCAAATGACAATCGAACAGGTGATTCGATAGCATTCTCATGGTACCAGACTCGTTTGGCTAACGCCTCTGCATAACGGCCAGCGCGTCGGTCCTCACAGGCTTCAGTATGAATCGATTCAAGATTCTGGTAGTCAGCAGGCTTCCAGCCTGAGGATTGATCTGTCATGTTAACATTCCTTGCTCATCAAGACCGGGTTCTACCTGGATCAGTTTACCACAAATGGACGGAAACAAAATGGAATTCCCACACCGGCTGCTACACATTCCCGCACTCCTCCTGCATAAAATGAACTTGACCGCGGCGCGCCACTGGCGATAAGCGTTGATTCGGGTCGCGCGCGTGGCCAGTTTACAGTGCACCAAAACACGCGACACTTGTTCGTTCTCTTCACTATAAATGAGCCTGTTTTTTCCAGATATTCACTTATCACAACCACACCCGTTCCCGATGTATGCCTGCGGGTCGCCGCACATCGCAGGTTTTCGTCCCGGCACCACATCAGCACCGCCAGACATCGTACCCCTGTCAACACAGATCGCCACATTTTATCGTTCATCCCCTTGACCTCCTCACGCCTTTCCACAAAATAATCCACCATGCAATGAACCACTGACACCAGCCATCAGATTGATCATCAGATTGAACATCACAACCACAAACATAATTCCATATCCTCCCACGCCTCCGGGTGCCATCTGTCGGCTCGCCCGACAGTTTTCAGCTAGCCAGCACACGCCCATAAAGCAGTGTGAGCCTGAATGCAAATCGGGCCGAGCACTGAGGCCAGCAGTACGAATTCTTTACGTTCAGACACCCGATTACACTCCTTCCAGACCATGTCATGCTCCCCCTTAAATGAAGTCGCATAACAGTTTACACGAGTGTTACCCATGTGTCCGAACGTGTGTTACCTATGTGTCCGGTCTTTACAGCTTGCCCGACAGTGCTTATGTAAACGTCCCCATTCATATTTCACAAAGAATTATAAAAGAAGTTCCCCCAATCCCCGCAGATGAAAATCCCGAGCCACTAAACACAGATCCCGGGTAGCCCCGGATGCAATCCGGGGTTGTCGCAGACAACAGGAAACTGTCAGGGCAAGCACACAAATCAGAAATACATAGCCAACCCTCTCGAAGCAGGGGGCCCATGTGTCCGCCCGCCAGGTGAGTATCGAATCTTTTTTTCGTTCCTGGAAGCTTTGTTTATGTTACACTCACAGCCATGCCATGCTGACCTGTCTCTGTCAACTTCGGTGATTAAGGAGTAATAACATGATCTTCTCGCAAAATCGAATTCTTTTGATCCTGGTGTTTGTATTGCTTGCAGCACCTGGAATCGAGTCGAATGAGCAGAAGGAGAGTACGCAGATGAACGAGCCTTTTGGGAACCCGGAAAAAATTAAAAAGAAGCAGGTTGGTAAGTGGGAAGCTTCGAAAGCCATCTTACTTCGATCCGGTAAGCAGTCCACAGTTGCTATCAATGCGAAAAGAACGAACTACGAATTAAGTGATGGTTCAGAAAAATTTACGACACCAGTGACCGCATTCTCCGATTCAGAATCAGGGAGTATCTGGGTGGGACCTGAACTGATTGGATACCTGGAAATTGAAAATAAAATTCTGGGTTTTAAAATCATCGAAAATGCGATTTTTTGGTCTGAAAGTAGTCTGAATCATGACCCGAAATCGACTTCACCTGATATTACCAATCGTTTCGAGAAAGATATCACGGGCGGCTCTTTTTACCTGGATATGGACGCAGCTAATGAAGAATGGACAAATCTGAAAGATGTGATCAAAAACCCAGTTTTTTATTCCAGGGGTTCTGGAGGTTCGACCCCCATTGTGACAGGATTTCAATGGGACAAAAATTTATTAAAGCTTAGGTTAATAGACCAGACAAAACAGTATGAAGCGACTGTATGGATTGACGTGAAGTCCAGAAAGGCTAAGAAAGCCGAGGAGAAACGGACTAAGCTTGGTGAGAAAATATTCCAGGAGAAAGTAGAGGCAGCAAGAGTGAGAGCGGACAAAATGGCAAAAGAGAAAAATAATCAATAGCAGAGTTCAGGATGCCTGTCGTTCACAAGCATGCTTGATTCGAAAATGATTACTGAGAGGTTCTGCTTCCGCACGTAGCAGGTCAGGGTTCAACCTGGATCAGCTTACCATAAATGGACTGAAACGTAATCCAGCCGTTGATCCGGCCGATGTTATTGCCGATCTGAAAGCGTTTGCCCTGTATGGCTTTGATCAGGTGCAGGTACTGACTGCCATTCACTTTACAGAGCACGATGTCCCCCTTCTGGAGTTCGTCTTCCGCAACGGGGGCGACCGTGCATAACTGCCCGGAGTCGATTTTCCCTTTCATGGAATTTCCCCGCGGACGAAAAGAGACGGTTTCACCTGCCTGCAGTTGTTCAATGTAGTGTGTGGCCCAGCCGATGGGAGGCTCCTTCTATCTAGTTTTAATTGGCAATACTGAACTTAATGAGGCCACAGCGGAGGTACTTTTCCGGTCAGGGCGGAATCAAGTGCTTTGTGGAAGTCGACATTATCCCATTCTTCTCTGGCCTGGTTAGCGATTTTATGGGCTTCGTCTGCCCGGTCATTGACCACCAGTAAAGCGACCAGAATTCCAACATCGCTGGTAAATCGCTTGTCTGAAAACATCAGAGTATTGGGACTGCTCTGTGGGGTTTGGCTCAGCCTCAGTTCGGCATGCCGGATCTCAAGTATATTCTGATAGAAATTCTCCGGCTCCAGATACTGACCACAGACTGTGTATTCCCCCGCTTTGACCAGAGCCGGTTGAGCCAGCTGGAACACTGTCCTGGCTGCCGTGGGGTTTTGTTGATGCAGCAGGAGAAACGTGTCTTTTGTCAGTGTGTCTTCATCCAAATGATGGTTCAGTGAAGTCAGATCCTGGAATGCGGGCCAGACATCTTCTCCCTCACGCACCTGTTTCAACGCCTTATCGCGCGCCTCTTTAAGTTTCACGCGGGCCGGCGGATAAATTTTTGCCAATTCAGCCCATTCCCTCAAACCACTAAGAAGTCGTACGCCATACAACTCTGGTTTATATTGCAACGCGTTTTCAAAAAACCAGACATGCTTGGCGAGAGCCGTCTGGTAGCGTTTTGCGACCACGTCATCATGGATGCTGTTCAGAATCTCTTCCGGGTCGGGATTCTCGGGAGGCTGCCAGTTTTCGGGCTCTTGCCAGACCGTAGAGCAGGCCGGTAACAAAATCAGACACAGTAAGCTGGGTAAGAAGTCTCTCATGAGAATCAGTCAGTGGTCAAAAAGAACAAGAATGAATGCGGTGCCTGCGTGGCCATTGATTATAGCGGCTGCAGGGTAAAATGAAATTCTTAACTGAAACGCATGCGATATTTCAGTGCCCCACTGCAAACTTCTGAATGCGGTGGTTATAGGCATCGACCACATACATGTCTCCGTGGCTGTCAAATGCCATCCCGTGTGGCGCGTAGAACTCGCCTGCGGCCGTTCCCTGTTGGTCACCACAGCCGCGGAGATACTTTCCTGCAGAAGAAAACTGTTGAACGCGACCGCTGACGGCGGAGATCCAGAGACGATCTTTCTGATCGATACAGACCGCAATCGGCCCGGTGAGACTTTTCACAGGCTTGCCGTCAAAACCGCTGAAATAACCGCCCAGTCCTCCCCGTGCGTCGGCATCAGTTCCCCAGTACTTGAGCAGCTTTCCTTCCGCTGTAAACTGCTGGACGCGGCAGTTCGCCCCTTCGGTCGTCCAGAGGTTTCCCTCTGAGTCGAAGGCCAGGAACTGCGGACCGCCGACTCGCGAGTTGGGAGATGCTTTGCCGCCGAATTCGCCCGGCTGACTGCCGTACTTACCCCATTCAAACAGAAACTGGCCAGTGGGATCAAAGACCTGCACCCGGTGGTTGGTCTGATCGGCGATATAGATATTTCCGTTCGCCGCTACCGCGACTCCACCGGGACAATTGAATTGTCCCGGTTCAGAACCCAACTGACCCCAGTGACGGATCAGTTTTCCGCCAGGGGAATAAATCGAGATGCGATCGCCGATTTTGTGTTTGCTCGATCCGGAAGCCAGAATGTGCGACAGAACCAGGTTCCCCTGTTTGTCGAGCGCAATTCCCCCCGGATTGGGCAGTACCGGAAAGTGACTCAGCAGCTTTCCCTCCGCGTCGAATTTCTGCACGCGGTCATTCAGGTGATCGGTCACGAAAATATCGTCTTGAGAGTTAATTACTATGTCGATCGGGAAATGCAGTTCGCCTGGTTGGTCACCCTGCTGGCCCCAGGTTTTCAGGAACGTGGCTGTCTGCGGTTCTTCACTCTGAGCGTGTGAGAGAACTGGCACTGTGATCGGAAATAAAAGCAGCATTGAAAGTAGTGCGGCTCGAGTAATCGATCTACGAGAAATAAGAAATGGAATGTGAAAGGCCATGCTTGGCAGCTTTTGAAAGAGGGCATTTATTTCTGTTGATAATACTCAAGCAGAGAGTTCGCGGCAAAGAAATTATTGAGTACTGGTTCGGCGCAGATAGATAATACCTGCAATCAGTCCCAACAGACCTCCCAGATAACTGGCGTTATGCATGAAGCCGACACGCACGAATTGTATGGGATCCTGGACGTTGGGACGCACAAGGCACAGGGAACCATCAATGGTTTCTGCATTGATGACGATCATGGCAATTCCCAGTCCCAGTAATCCGGTGAGCAATGCGACAAGAATTACGATCAAGAATGCGATTGCCAGTTTGCGAGCCATCATGTCTGGCGTGGGAAACCGGAAACTAAACAGTCCCAGGGGAAGGCTGACCAGCACTCCCATCCACCAGGTCGCCATAAAGCCCACCACTGCTGCTCCCAGCCGTTGTGACTGCTCACCCCAGGGAAGACCAAACTGTTGAAACTTGAAACGGGTAAAGTATTCAGGCGAGACTGTATAGCTGATCTGATCATGAATCATGCCATACAGGCCTGCAATCAGCGCCGCAAAAAACAGCATTGCGATATATACCATGACTTTTTGCAGCATTGTGTTTCCGAGTTGAAAACTGAAAAAAATTTCTGTTCGAGTCACTCCACCCCAATCCAATCGCTTATGATTATTGCGGAAATCGTCTATTGATGAAACGGGGGGCTGTAAAGAAATATAAAACGTGCGTGAATTTATAAATAATATTCATAAGTAGAGCTGGTCAGGACGTATAAAATGAAACAGGAGGCAGCGTTTAATATGAAAAAAGAAATGCTTCATGATAGAACCTGATTCAACAATCCCAGATAGAAGCAAGCCGGAATATACACGCCGCTCTGCGCTGTGGGCAGCACTCGGGAGTGGGCTGGCTGCAGTGCGCGGCTGGTGGAGAGATCAGCCCGTTCAGGCAGGCTTTCCTGCGATCCCGGAGCATGTCACCCCGCAGACACAGGCGGCCATCGAACATGGTCTGAAATGGCTGGTTTCACAACAGATGACAGATGGCGGGTTCGGCAGACAAGGTTCTTACGCGCGGAACGTGGGGGTCTGCGCCCTGGCGGGGACCGCGTTTCTGTCGCAGCGGGGTATGACCGGACCGTATCGTCGTTCGATCCAGGAGTGTGTTCGTTATCTCCTGGGAAGGGCACAGGAGAATGGCTTCATCGTCGAAGCAGAGGTCCGCACGCATGCGACGCTGTATGGCCACGGGTACGCGGCGATGTTCCTGGGACAAGTGTTTGGCGAGTCGTTCGATCCGAACGTCCGCGCTAAATTGAAAGCAGCCACTCAACTGATTTTGAATCTACAGAACGAGCAGGGGGGCTGGAGTTATACGTCCGACCCCCAGGACGCGGATGTGTCGATCACCACCTGTCAGCTGCTGGCGTTGTTCTCAGCCCGTCAGGCGGGAATTGGCGTGCCTCGGGAAGCCATTGAGCGGAGTGTCGAATTTCTCAAGCAGGCTCAAAACGAAGACGGCGGTTTCCGCTATCGGCTGGACGATCCTCCCGAATCGCTGTTTCCCCGCTCCGCAGCCGCGGTGGTGGCGCTCACATGTGCCGGCCTGGCGCAGGATCCGGCGGTGCAGCGCGGACGTGACTATTTGAAACAGCCGCATCCTCCGCTGGAACTCTCGCCCGGACAACTGGCCGAGTACCATTTCTACGGACGATTCTACGCGACACACGCCGCCTGGCAGGCAGGTAAACTGGAATGGGATCGCTGGTATCCGCTGGTTCGTGATGAGCTTCTCGCACAGCAGTCGACCAGTGGCGCCTGGCACGACGCCAACATCGGCGACGAATACGCAACCGCGATGGCTCTGCTTGTGTTGCAGTTCCCCTATGGCAATGTGCCTCTGCTGGCGATCCGCTGAATGTGGATACTTTGATAATGGTCGGAAGTAAATAATTATTTAAAAGAGAGTGGCACGCAGATCGATACTGTGTTCCGGGGTTTGTGTCAGAAACAGATTGTCTTGAAATCGATCAACGAATCCCAGGTTGACAGAATGCGATGCGTAATACTGATTATCATACGATGAAAATCGACCATTGATTGAGAAGGCTCCGGTCTGGTTCTGTTTCAGACTGAACAGCAGTCGGGAGTATGATCCCCGGTCAGGCGCACCATGCTCAGTCCTGCTGTAGGTAAACCAGATCTCCAGTTGATCCGCTTGTTGTTGAAACTGGAATGACCAGTATTGCTGCGCCGGTTCGGGGAACAATGTTGTCTGTTACGGTTGGAAGTCATTCCCTTCTTCAGCGATGACCTTGTGCGCGAATACGTGCAGCAGGGGCTGGGGAGCATCTGGTAAGAGCAGCTTATGTGGAACTGCGTTTCTTTTCTCCGCGTCGGGCATTCCACGTGATTATTTTGACCAGAGAGTTATGATATGCTGGATGACGATCATGAGAAGAATGGATTGATCTGACAAGAGTTGATTCAAGAATCTTTGATTGACCTGATAGACGCCATTCGGTTCACCACGCCCCGAGATTAATGCGATTATTCCTTGGCTTACCGTTGAAATTCAGCTCCACTTCCGGGAGTTTCATTCCGGCGTTGCGGGCAGGTGAGCTTTCACTCAGTTGATAGGCTTCCGGGTTGAAGGTCCCGCCGTTCACCAGCAGTGGGTCAGCATACAGATCGCTGGTGCTGCGCGCAGACTGCTGAGGCACGCCACCATGCCAGAGGTTGTTACTGAATTCAATCTGAGTGGTCGAACCCTGAATGTCAGTCAGAGGAATCTTTCCAGTCTGTTTGAAAATATTGTTGCTGATACGCGACTTGTAATGACGTGTGTCGGCATCGATGTGCAGCAGAGGACCGATCGAACCCCAGGCCGTATTATTGGCAATGAGGGTATGTTTCAATCCGCCGCCACGTTGATAACTACCCGAGGAAATAGCGATATAGTTGCCGATCAGAATGTTGTTGGTAATGACGTTATGTGAAGAAGGATTGTTAAAGCCCTGGTAATTTTCGTTGGCAATCTGAATCCCTGACGCCGGGTGATTAAAGCGGTAGAATCGCTGATCTTCAGTCGAATAAACCAGATTGCGACTGACACGCGTATTGGTCGTGTTATCCAGATAGATGTTGACTGAAAAATTATCGTGGACTGTGTTTCCTTCAATGGTTCCTTTGTTGGAAAGATAGAGACCGATTCCTTCGCCATAACCATGAGAAACGGTGTTGTTTCTAATGGTTACTTTTCGGGAAAGGCCGGCTCCTGCGCCAAAGCTCCACTGGTTATATTGTCCGCCTTCATTCATCAGCGAACATTCTGAGATAATATTATCAGCGATGAGCAGGTCACGCACGGGATCACTCAGTCTGTTAAACCCGGCATAGATGCCGCTGTTCTGGCAGTGATGAATGCGATTGCCACTGACTTCAACGGCATGCACGCGCGTGCCCGGCCCCCAGATCGAGATGCCTATGTTCTGTGAATTGCGGACGGTCAATCCTTGAATGCGGATATGATGAGCGAGGACAGCAATCAGTGTGGCATCTTCCGGTAAGTTGCTGCCATCGATGATGACTTCTTCATTCTCAAATGCCTTTAATGTGATGAATCGACCTTCGGTACCAGGGTTGGCGAGATTTAACGTACGTATCTGCGGATAGATTCCTGCGCGGATCAAAACAGTGTCACCAGGTTGGCGGGCAGCATTGATACCGCGGGCAACAGTGCGAAACGGTTGATTCTGAGTGCCGGGATTTTGATTGTTACCTGACGTCGAGACATAAAAGTCCTTTGCCCGGGAGACGTTCGCTTCTGATAAAATCACCAGGATGATCGCGATGTAACTGGCAGTTCTTTTTAGCTGATTCAAAGTACTGCTCCTGAAATGATGTTGCAAAAAAGGAAGCGGTCTGCAGTAACCATTTTCCTGTTTAATTTACGATAGAAACTAAAAAGTACAAATTCAATGAAATAATCGGCTAAGTAAAATCATCAGATACAAAGAAAGTTTGAAAAAACAGCGAACCGTTTCTGTTGAAACGCATCTAATCAGGCAGTCAGAACAATTGACAGACACGTTGGCTCATTATTAATCATATTTAAAAACCGGAATTTCATCTTCAATGATTTCTTATTTGTGGACAATCAGTTTAAACACCTATCCCGCAGGCAATCCGAAAGCCGGCCTCCCGGCTGAAGATATGCTCGCGCTGAATTTGCGCTGTTGACATCTGGTTGATCTTTAGAATTCTGAAATCACCCGGTGTCATCAGGCAGCGGGTTTTTTTACGTCTCCACCGGGATAAAAGGTGTCAGGAACCTTAAAGATAAGGTTCCCGACACCTTTTATCCACGGCTCCCACACGGGTCATTAAAAACATTTAAGGAGTATTGATTATGTTTGATCTGTTTTGTTCTAAACGCACGCCCCTCTCTATTCGGGGTCGTGGTGTAACGGTTGCATTACTGGCTTTTAACCAGTCAGGTGGGGGTTCGAATCCCTCCGACCTCATTTTTATTGAACAGTCACACGCACCGGTCGTCTAACCTGGTAAGACGTCGCCTTTGTAACGCGGTCATGTGGGTTCAAATCCCACCTGGTGCTCTTGAACTATGACAATCAACAAACCAATCAGCGCCCATGATGTAGCGGCAGCCTACTGTCTTGCCATGGCGGAAGTGCGGGTTCGACTCCCGCTGGGCGCTCTTTTTTAAACAGGGTGTAGGGAAGTCTGGTCTAACCCGCGTGCCTTGGGAGCACGAGATCACTGGTTCGAATCCAGTCACCCTGACTCCGCGAAACGCGGGATCATGTAAGAGAAAGATAGTAATGCGGTGGTACTCGTGCTGGTACGGGTGGGCGACTGTTAATCGTCTTGACGCAGGTTCGATTCCTGCCACCGCAGCTGGAGTGGAAGTCATAGTGTCCATCTTCAAACAGACGCCTCTGGTGTAACGGCAGCATGACCGGTTCCAACCCGGTCGATCGGGGTTCAAATCCCTGGGGGCGTGCTTTTATGGAATAAAAGTGAATAAAAGGAGTCAGGAACCAAAAAATAAGGTACCTGACACCGTAAATACGGCTCGGTAGGCAACTGGCAGACCACACTGACTTAGAATCAGTGATGCTGTGGGTTCGAATCCCACTCGAGCTACTGAAAATTATTACGTCCTCGTGGAGCAGTCCGGAGTGCTCGTCTGCCTGTCACGCAGAAGGTCGTGGGTTCAAATCCCATCGGGGACGCTTAAATTCGGCGCGGTATGCAAACTGGTAAAGCAACGAAACTTAAAATTTCGTGATTGTCTGCGGGTTCGACTCCCGCCCGCGCTACTGACTGAAAACTTATGATCTGCGTTGGCTGGGCATTGGCGAGCCCCGGTGGCTGTAACCCACCCGCTGTTAAGCTGTGGCGGTTCGACTCCGTCCCGACGCATTTTTGAAAAACACCGGGCCAAGTGGCGAAACTGGTAGACGCGCGACTCTCAGAAAGTCGTTCCCTCAGGGATTGCGAGTTCGAATCTCGCCTTGGCTATTACATTACGCAGAGGGGCAGGTGCCCGGCCGACTCTCATAAGGTTGGTGCACCCGGTTCGATTCCGGGCTCTGCTATTTATTTGACCGTTATTTTCTTAAACGGGCTGGCATGTACCTTGGGGGCGACTGACTTTTGCAAAGTCGGTGTGTTGGGTTCGATTCCCATCCGGTCCACTTTGTTATTGATGTAAAAATCCCTTTCGAAAAAAAATTCGAAAGGGATTTCTCATTTCAGCCATGAATCACTCAGGATGATTTTAACGCTGCCCGAACACCCTCAGCATACGCCGGGTCGACCAGTTCAAAATGTTTGAGCTGGCGTTCGATGATTTCCTGGGGCACGCCCTGCATGGCGGCGGCGATGTTGGAGAACAGTCGCGATTTCTGTCCGTCGTCGAACAGATTGAACAGGGCGCGGGGCTGCGAGTAATCGTCGTTGCCTTCGCGATGATCAAAGCGGGCGGCGTCCCCCGAAATCTTGAGTGGCGGTTCGGCGACATCGGGTTTTTCAACCGGACCGTTGAAGGAGTTGGGTTCGTAATAGGCGTCCACAGGGCAGCCGTTCGATTTGAAGTGCATCGCGCCGTCTTTGTGGTAGTGATGCACGGGGCACTTTGGTTCGTTCACAGGCAGTGCTTCATAGTGCGTACCAATGCGATGACGATGTGCGTCGGCATATGAGAAGACGCGGGCCTGCAGCATCTTGTCGGGTGAATAACCAATGCCGGGCACCTTGTTTGAAGGGGAGAAGGCGGCCTGTTCGATTTCCGCGAAATAGTTTTCAGGATTGCGGTTCAATTCCATCGTACCCACGTCGATTAAGGGATAGTCGCCGTGCGGCCAGACTTTGGTCAGGTCGAATGGGTTATACGGTGTGAGGTCGGCATCCGTTTCCGGCATAACCTGGATCTGCATATTCCATTTGGGGAAGTCCCCTTTTTCAATGGCATAGAACAGATCTTCCTGTGTACTTTCGCGGGTTTTTCCAATGACCTGTTCGGCTTCCGCGTTAGTCCAGTGCTTGTGACCCTGTTGGGTTTTGAAGTGGAACTTCACCCAGAAGCGTTCGTTTTGGTCATTGATGAGACTGTAAGTGTGGCTGCCGTATCCGTTCATGTTTCTGACACCGACCGGTAAGCCACGGTCGGAGAACAGAATGGTCACCTGATGCAGTGATTCGGGCGAGAGCGACCAGAAATCCCACATTGCGGTGGGGGACCGCAGATTGGTTTTGGGATGCCGTTTCTGGGTGTGGATAAAATCAGGGAACTTATAGGCGTCTCGAACAAAGAAGACCGGCGTGTTATTGCCAACCAGGTCCCAGTTCCCTTCTTCTGTATAAAATTTGAGGGCGAAGCCGCGTACATCGCGTTCAGCGTCTGCGGCTCCTGCTTCGCCGGCGACGGTCGAGAAACGGGCGATCATCTCGGTTTTCGTTCCGGGCTGCAGGACTTTGGCCTTTGTATATTTACTGATGTCATGTTCGATTGTCAGTGTGCCATGCGCCCCCCAGCCTTTGGCATGCACGACCCGCTCTGCGATTCGCTCTCTATTCTGATGCGCCAGCTTTTCGATTAACTGGTAATCTTCCATTAATACAGGTCCACGCGGCCCGGCGGTAAGAGAATTCTGATTATCGGGGACGGGGGCTCCGCCGGTTGTCGTCAGTGTCGGCTTGTCGGTCATGGTAACTGTTCCTTGAGAGTTTGCAGGATCACGGCGTTTTCTATTCAATCGTGACAGGGACATAGAGCTCAATCTGAGCTGCCTGTTAACTATATTGATCTGCGTGCAGGAAGTCTAATGCTATGGGTGGATAGCTGTCATACCTCACGTGCATGGTTTTACGAAAATTATTTCAGCGAGCACTGTGTCTGTGAATACTCGTGAAGACGTTTCCGGAATTCCAGTAGCAGTTGGCTCTGAAAGCGATAGGGGTTCCAGACGACGGCGATTTTTCGCGTGGGTCTGTTTCCACTGATGGAGCGATAGACGCGGCGGTCTGTTTTGTCGAGTCGACGTGCCATCTGGGGGATCATCGAGATTCCATGCGATAAAGAAACCAGTTCCTGCACCATCGCCAACTGGCTGGTCTGTTCTACCGCCACGGGATGAAAGGAGCGTTGTCGGCAGAAGGATACAATATTGTCTGACAGGCAGTGTGCTTCATCCAGCAGTACGAAGGGGTACGATTTGATATCGTTTAAGCGGATATGAGGTTTGTTTACCAGGGGGTGATCTGGTGGCAGGACCAGAAACAGTTCTTCTTCGAACAGTTCCTCGACTTCCAGATATTTGGCCGGGACCGGAAGGGCGATGATGGCGAGATCAATTTCTCCCTGGGTACAGCGTTTGAGTAAATGGTCGGTTGTGTCTTCCTGAACGATCAGCGACGCTTTAGGGAACTCGGCAGAAAACTGACGTAACAAATCAGGCAGGAAAAAAGGGGCAATGGTGGGGATGGCACCCACCCGAATCTGGCCGCTTTGACCATCGTCTGAAATTTCCGCCTTCGTATCGGCAAGTAACGTGAGTACCTGCTGAGCACGAGACTGTAGTAACTTCCCCGCTTCCGTTAATGCCACGGAGCGGGTTTTACGCTCGAAGACCGGTTGCCCCAGTTCTTCTTCCAGTTTTTGAATGGAACGGCTGAGGGCAGGCTGCGAAATCATCAGTTCTTCGGCTGCCCGGGTAAAATTACCGCGTTCGGCAACTCGTAAAAAATAGCGTAACTGATCAACTTCCATCGCAGCGGGTTCCGATCTTGTGATGTTGAAAAGGTATTTAGAAGCTGTGTTTCATGCTGTGAAGGTATAGTTTAGTGGTTAAGCGCCGCTGATAGCCATTACGAACCTGTTTCTGGATCTGATTTTTTCTCAAATCATTGGTAAAACTGGATTTGGAGGTTTGTCAAACTGAGTCTGCCTGCGAAAATAGAAGAGAACGGACAATATATATCCAAATATCTAAATCCTTGAATGTTATTAAGGAGTGATTTACGATACCTGTACTGAGATCCGTCAAATTTACTTCTCATGGAGTCCTGTATGGCGACCCTGTTCAAACGATTCAGTTTGATGTTACTTATGAGTTCCTGTGTGTTGCGCGCAAGTGTTTCTGCTGAGGAAGTAAAGCCGGAAAAATTAACTTACGAAGAGCATATTCGCCCGATCTTCCGCGCCCATTGTTTTGACTGCCACGGCGCCGTTGAAGAAATGCAGGGGGGCCTCGATTTACGTCTGGTCCGATTCATGACCAAAGGGGGAGAATCGGGTGAAGCGATCATTCCAGGGAAACCGGATGAGAGTTATCTGATTGAACGCATTGAAAGTGGCGATATGCCACCTGGCGAGGCACGGGTGCCTCAGGATCAGATCGAAACGCTGAAACGCTGGATCGCCGCAGGAGCGAAAACGGCTCGACCGGAACCAGATACCATTGAACCAGGATTGGGAATCACACCCGAAGAACGGGCCTACTGGGCGTTCCAGCCTGTAAAGAGGCCAGCGGTTTCAGAGGAATTGAAAAGCCGTCAGGGAGTGCGTTCGCCCATCGATGCTTTACTTTTAAAAGCAATGCCGGAAGGGCTGGCATTTTCTCCCGACGCCGAAAAACTGACACAGATCAAGCGCGCCAGTTTCGATCTGCTGGGCCTGCCTCCCAGTCCCGAACAGATTCGCCGAGTCATGGCTGATCAGTCAGCCGGCTGGTATGAAACTTATCTGGATGAACTGTTACAGTCGCCTCACTATGGCGAACGCTGGGCGCGTCACTGGCTGGATGTCGCCGGCTATGCAGACTCCGAAGGTTATACGGTCAATGATGTGGTGCGTCCCTGGGCCTGGAAGTACCGCGACTATGTAATTCGATCTCTGAATGCCAATAAACCTTTCGATCAATTCATCCAGGAACAACTGGCCGGGGATGAATTAGCCGGAAAGCGTGAAGGCGATCTGACGGAAAAACAGATTGCACTGCTGACGGCAACCGGATTCTTACGCATGGCCGCTGATGGAACCGGCAGTGGCAGTAATACTCCTGAAGCCCGGAACCAGGTGATTGCGGATACAATGAAAATTGTCAGCAGTTCTTTGATGGGGGTCAGTGTCGCTTGTGCACAATGCCACGACCACCGATATGACCCGATCCCGCAGTCGGATTACTTCGCGATGCGGGCTGTCTTTGAGCCGGCGTTTGACTGGCAGAAGTGGCAGACACCACCACAACGGCAAATTTCACTTTACACAGCCGCTGATCGGGCGAAAGCAGCTGAAATTGAAGCCGAGGTTCAGAAAGTCGTTGCTAAGAAAAGTGAAAAGCAGGCAGCGTATATGGCGGAAGCCCTGGAGACGGAGCTGAAGAAATATGAGCAGCCTTTGCGGGATCAGCTCAAAGCGGCTTACCAGACAGCCGCGGATAAAAGAACTCCTGAGCAGAAAGAACTGCTCAAGAAAAATCCGAGCGTGAATATTTCACCGGGCGTGTTGTATCAGTATCTGCCTAAAGCTGCAGAAGAATTGAAGGAATTTGATAAACAGATTGCCGACATCAGAAGTAAAAAACCGGTAGAAGAGTTTTTGCGCGTGGCCGTAGAGCCTGCTAATCATCTACCCGTCACAAAGCTGTTTTATCGTGGTGATTACCGTCAACCCAAACAGGTGGTTGAGCCTGCAGGATTGACAGTGGTCGCACCAGAAGGGGAACGCAGGAAATTCCCGGTTAATGACGCGACTCTGCCTACGTCCGGACGACGTCTGGCCTTCGCCCGCTGGCTGACGAACGGAGAACATCCGCTGGTCGCACGCGTGCTGGTAAACCGGATCTGGTTACATCACTTTGGCCGGGCGATTGTCAGCACGCCGGGGGAATTCGGCAAGCTGGGTTCGACTCCCACGCATCCGGAATTACTCGACTGGCTGGCTTCAGAGTTCATGCAGCAGGGATGGGATCTCAAGAAACTGCATCGCACGATCATGCTGTCGACCGCGTACCGCCAGGCAGGTGCCTCTGATCCGAGTAAGGAATCCATCGACCCGGAAAACAATTTCTACTGGCGGAAGCCCATCGTTCGCCTCGAAGCAGAAACGCTGCGGGATCGGATGCTGGCCGTTTCCGGTGTACTCGATCCACAGCTGTTTGGCGCTCCGGTAGGAATCAAAGAGGACGATTTTGGTCAGGTTGTTGTCTCCGGCGATCAGCTTCGTCGCAGTCTGTATATTCAGGCCCGCCGCAGTCAGCCGGTGGGAATGCTGCAGACCTTTGATGCGCCGGTAATGGAGATCAACTGTGAGCGGCGTTCCAGTTCGACTGTCGCCACGCAGTCCCTGATGCTGATGAACGGCAGTTTTATCCTTTCTCAATCTGCGAAGCTGGCAGAACGTCTGTCGTGGGAAGCACCGGAATTGAAACCCGATCTGCTGGCATCACTGCCTGAACTGCCACCAACTGCCAGGCCGGTGTGGAGTTACGGTTATGGGAAACTGGATGAAGCGACAGCGCCGCAGCTTACTTTTACTGCGCTTCCGCATTGGACCGGTTCCAGCTGGCAGGGCGGTCCCCAGCTTCCGGATCCTGCTCTGGGCTGGGTGACGTTGAATGCGGGAGGCGGTCATCCCGCCAGTCAGTATGTTGCCATCCGTCGCTGGACAGCGCCTGTGTCGGGGACGCTGTCTGTCACAGGAAAACTACAGCATGGCAGTGAGCACGGGAATGGCGTACGGGCACTGGTACTTTCCAGTCGATCCGGTCTCGCTGGCCAGTGGGCTGGTAAGAATCAGTCAGTCGATACAACCGTCAGTTCACTCGCCGTTCAACAGGGGGATACGATCGATTTTATCACGGATTGTAAACAGAACGATGTCGGCTTCGATTCCTTCTCCTGGGGTGTTAAGTTGTCGCTGAAAAACGAGCAGGGGGGAGTGCAGAAGTGGGATTCAGCCGCTGAGTTTCGGGGACCGGAACCAGAGCAGAAAAGTCTGCCTGCCCAGGCCGCTTATGCATTTGAACTGGCTCTCTGTCGTCAACCGACGCCGGACGAACTGCTGCTGGTGACCCGTTTTATCAACAACCAGATGGTTTATCTGCAACAGCACCCGGAACAGCTTCCCAAAGACGTCACGCCCGGCAGACAGGTCATTACGAATTTGTGCCAGGCATTGATGAGTTCCAATGAATTCTTATATGTCGATTAATATTACATGTGATGTGCGTTTTGACTGATGCCCATTCTCGAAAGCATTCGAGTTCCTTCTTTTTTGGTGTTTGACTGATGACACAATTTAGCAGACGACAGTTTTTAGCAGAAAACGCAATGGGAATTGGGACTGTTGCGCTGGCCTGGCTGCTTCAACAGGATCAACTCCTGGCGCGTCCCAAGAATATTCCCATTAAGCAGCCTCATTTCGATCTGACTCCTAAAGCTGCCCAGTTTGCACCGCAGGCCAAAGCCATGATCTCGCTGTTTCAACATGGCGGTCCGGCGCATATGGATCTGACCGATCCCAAGCCGGAGTTGACCAAATATAGCGGGACCGATTTTAAAGGCGATATCCAATACAGCTTCGTGCAGCAGGCCAGTAAAAAACTGCTGGGGAGTCCGTGGAAATTTCAGAAACATGGGGAATGTGGGACCGAACTTTCGGAACTACTGCCTCACCTGGCAGAAATCGTGGACGACATCTGTGTGGTTCGTTCGATGCATACCGGCGCCAATGGTCACGAAGTCTCGATTCGCTATTTTCATGGCGGGATTCCCGGAGTGCTGGGGCGTCCTAATCTGGGGTCCTGGCTGGTGTATGGATTAGGTTCAGAATCTCAAAATCTGCCGGCTTATATGGTGTTGACCGATCCGGGGGGATTGCCCGTGGACGGCGTCACAAACTGGTCAAACGGATTTATGCCGTCATTGTTTCAAGGGACCGTGTTGCGACCCAGGGAGCCACGAATTCTGAATCTGGATGCGCCGGCACATCTGCAGGGCTCTCTGCAGCAGCAGAATCTGGAACTGTTGCAGACACTCAATAAGCGACATTACGAGCAGCATCCGCACGAATCGGATCTGGAAGCGCGAATCTCAAGTTATGAGCTGGCAGCACGGATGCAGACGTCCGCTCGCGAAGCGCTGGATCTGTCTCAGGAAACCAAGGCCACACACGATATGTATGGTCTGGATAATCCCAAGACAAAGGAATACGGTACACGATGTCTGATCGCCCGCCGCCTGGTGGAACGCGGGGTGCGATTCGTACAACTGTTCCTTGGAGGTCAACCCTGGGACAATCACAGCAATATTTCAACCGGACTGCCGGCCATTTGTCATCGGACAGATCAACCGTCCGCTGCCTTGGTAAAAGACCTGAAACAGCGGGGCATGCTGGATTCGACGCTGGTACACTGGGGAGGTGAAATCGGGCGATTGCCTGTGACGCAGAACCATGGTGATGCCAAGAGTGCAGGCCGCGACCATAACGGCCAGGGTTTCAGCATCTGGTTGGCCGGTGGCGGAATCAAAGGGGGGATGACCTTTGGGAAAACCGATGAGTTCGGGCATAAGGCGGTTGAAAATGTGGTGACCCCCAACGACTTCCAGGCTACCATCATGCAGTTGTTTGGTCTCGATTATCAGCAACTGCTCTATCACCACAATGGCCAGGAACAGATTATTACCAATGGTCGTCCCGCGCGGATTGTTTCGGACATTCTGTCGTAGTTGGAGTTGATCAGTACTGTCTGCGCGTTGTACCTGATAGACTGTATGCGGTCTGGTGGGGGCAGGTCCGTTTGTAGTACCCCTGGTTTTAAAGTCATTGTTCTTCTGGTTGCCTGGAGTGATGCTCACACAGCATGGCCCGGAGGAAGTGATGGAGCGACTCGAATCGACTTAGATATGAATTTCAAAATCCGACAGCGAGAACCGGAATTGATGGATCAGCCCGGTTTGTCTGCAGGCGAGCATGGTCGCGCCCTGGCGGGGCTGGGACGCATCAACTGGTGGAGTCGCAGTGATGCCATCGTGTGGCCGGCCGTTCTGGAATCAGCCCGACGTCGTGCTGGGAAACCTTTGCAGATACTGGATATTGCCAGTGGTGGCGGAGATGTCGCGCTGAGTATTGCTGCCCGCGCAAAACGCGCGGGAATTCCCGTTGAGATTGATGGCTGTGATATCAGCCCTTTCGCTATCAGCTACGCCACTCAGCAGGCCGCAGCCCGGGGACTGGAGCAGGTGCGTTTTTTTGAATGCGATGTGCTCACACAATCGCTGGATAAACAATATGACGTGGTCATGTGCTCGTTATTCCTGCATCATCTCGATGAGGAGCCTGCTCAGCAGCTTCTCAAAATCATGGCGGAGTCGAGCAGGGAACTGATACTGGTGAATGATTTGCGTCGGTCCCGCGCCGGTTATTGTCTGGCGTGGACTGCCTGTCGTTTATTGACTCGCTCACCAGTGGTGCATACGGATGGCCCGCTTTCGGTCGCGGGTGCGTTTACGGTGAATGAAATTACCGAACTGGCGAGACAGGCCGGCTTGAGTGGATTTCAGATCACGCGTCACTGGCCTCAACGCTGGTTGCTGAAGTGGAGTCGGAAATGACTCTGACCAGTTCGCTGAACCGGGAAACTGCCTGCGGGCAGAGTTGGGATGTCATTGTGATCGGTGCCGGTCCCGCTGGAGCGGTGGCAGCCCGTCAGCTGGCACTACAGAAGTTGCGGACACTGTTGATCGAACGTAAGACATTTCCCCGCTACAAAGTCTGTGGCTGCTGTCTGAATCAGCGGGCGATCAATGCCTTGCAGCAGATCGGTCTGGGACAGTTACTGGAATCTGCGGGAGCTGTGCCGTTAACTCAGTTTCGCATGCAATACCAGGGACGAGAAGCAGCCGTATCTTTACCGGGAGGACTGGCGATTTCTCGCGAAGTCTTCGACACACTTCTGGTTCAGTCAGCAATCGACGCAGGTGCTGCGTATCTTCAGGAGACTTCCGCGACCATCGTCGACAGTCCAGAAAAACAATCTTCCCGAACAGTGGAACTCAATTTCCAGGGACACACAGCCGGTTCAGTGTCTGCCAAAATTGTACTGGCAGCAGATGGGCTGGGGCATCCCAGTCTGCAGAACTGTGCGGGGTTTGACATGCAGGTTGCCCCCGATTCTCGAATAGGCGTTGGTGCTGCGTTTGTTGTCAAAAATCAGTCATCCTATCCCGCTGGCCTGATTCACATGGCGATACACAAATCCGGATATGTGGGGCTGGTACGTGTTGAGGGAGATCTCCTGAATCTGGCTGCTGCCATTGACCTGGATTTTATGAAACAGTGTGCCGGGCCTGCAGACGCGGTATTGCAGATCCTGAGAGCCTCTGAATCTCCCTTGTTGCCTGAAATGACCGAGAGCAATTTTAAGGGAACATTGCCCGTCACCCGTAAAACTCTGCGACCGGTGGGTAACCGGTTGTTTATACTGGGAGATGCGTCCGGCTATCTGGAACCGTTTACCGGAGAAGGGATGGCGAATGCGATCACGGAAGGCATGGCTGTCGCGCAACTGGTGCCGCAAGGATTACGCCATTGGGATTCCGCGCTGGAACAAAAATGGTTAAAGGCCCACTATGCATTGACGGAGGGGCGTTTGTTCTGGTGCCGCTGGCTGGCGCGGTTATTGCGTTCTCCTGCCGCTGTGGGCTGGGGACTGCGACTGTTTCACCTGTTTCCCGGAATGGCCCGGCCGATTGTCGCCCGCTTGAATCATTGAAAAAATATGACAGTAATTAAAGAGTATTTATGAGTTTTGAAATATTGGGAATTGGTACCACAAATCCAGAGCATTCGATTCAGCAGTCGGAGGCAGCTGTTCACGCGCAGTCGCTTTCGTGTCATGCCGAATCAACAGAACAGCAGCGACGTCTGCTGCCTGTACTCTATCGCAGGGCGGGAGTGAAAACACGACACAGCGTTGTTCTGGAAAACAGTTCGGGTGAGGAAGCGGTCAGACAGACGTTTTATCAGCCCGCCGATTCTCCCGTTGATCTGGGACCTGCGACATCGACACGCATGCAGGAATATGAGAAACATGCGGCTGAGCTGGCAATCACTGCTGTGCGTGAAGCATTGGACTCAGCGAATGTCGATCCCGCCGAAGTGACTCAACTGGTTACCGTTTCCTGCAGTGGATTCAGTGCCCCGGGTTTTGATCTGCAGGTGTTGAAACAGCCTGGTTTTTCTCCCGATGTTTCGCGGACACACATCGGTTTTATGGGATGTCATGGCGCATTGAACGGTCTGCGTGTGGCGAAGTCATTTACGGAGAATGATCCGGAGGCCTGTGTGGTCGTCTGTGCGGTTGAGCTTTGCAGTCTGCATCAGCAGTATGGCTGGTGTCCTGATAAAATTGTGGCCAACGCCCTGTTTGCAGACGGCGCTGCCGCTGTTGTGGGGAAACAGTCACAAAGCAGTTCCAGCGATCATTGGAAATTAGTTGCCTCCGGTTCGACGGTTGTCCCGGATTCGGAAGAGATGATGAGCTGGCGGATTGGAGACCACGGATTTGAAATGACACTGTCTCCACTGATACCGGATCTGATCAAGTCCCGGTTACGCCCCTGGCTGGAGAACTGGCTGGCCGGACAGGGAACGAGTATTGAAGAAATCCGGAGCTGGGCCATTCATCCAGGCGGCCCAAGGATACTGACTGCGGTGTCAGAAGCAGTCGGGTTTGACGAAGAAAAACTGGTACCTTCCCGCGCGATCCTTGCCGAGTTTGGAAACATGTCGTCACCAACGGTGCTCTTTATTTTGCAGCGTCTGCAGGCATCTCAAGCCGCGCGTCCCTGTGTGATGCTGGGCTTTGGTCCCGGTCTGACGATTGAAGCGGCTCTGGTGAAATAATGCCGGACCGACAGCACAACCGTATTTACAGCGGCTTGCGGGCAATAAAGCATCCATACTGCATTGCCCCCGTTTCATAGGCTTGCAAAATGGTCTCGAAACGGTCCAGAAACAGGACCGTGTTTCGATCGATAAGTCGTGCCAGCCAGCGGACGCCGGTTTTTTGAACGCGCTGCCGGCAGATTTCCCAAGTCGGCGCGACGCGATTCGTCCAGTTGTGATACGCCTCGAATTCCAGCCCGGCATTTTCCATCCAGGACTGATAGTCTGTGGCGTTTCCCAGGGAAGGGCAGAAAAAACCTTCACAGACATCGTAAACCTGCTGTCGCGCTTCTTCTGTTTCCAGTTGATCACCCGCCAGCCACGCACAGATCGCCATACTGCCACCAGGTCGCAACCAGCTGGCTGCCTTGTTGAAAAAGGCCCGCTTATCAAACAGGTGCTCTGTACATTCAATACTCCAGACGTAGTCAAAAGATGCATCTGTAAAATCAGCTGTTTCCGCATCCTGACAGAGGAATTGTGTCCGCTGCCGCTGACCCCGCCAGTGTGCTTCCAGCGCAGCCCAGCGGCGCTGAACCGGGCTGAGAGTGATACCGGTCACCTGGCAGCCGAAGGTCTTGGCCAGATGTATTGACGAGCCCCCCATACCACAGCCGACATCCAGCAGATCTGCATCAGGCTGGACCCCCAGCAGTTCCGCGAGTGTTTCGGTTAACTGTTGCTGGGCGACGGCAGAAGATTTTCCATAATCAATCTGACTGGTTGACGGGGCATCAGGCTCTGCCCACAAACCATGATGAATGTGGCGTCCCCAGAGCAGGCGATAAAACAGCGTTGTCAGATTGTAATGACTGCGTATGACTTCCTTTTGGACAGTCGGGCAACTGATCATGAGGTCAGGCTCAAGTGGTTTAACAAAAACGTTGTTTCATAACTGGATATGTTATCGATTAGATTCTCATGTGCAAATAATATTCTGCTGCCCTGCTCATTTTCAAATGAGATCAAGGGTCGTGGCTATAACATAAATTCATTGCTTAACTAATTTTCTATAGTGGGTTTATGAATATATATCAGTCTGCTAAATGAAACTTATTTATTGACATTCGAGATTCGCATCTGTATGCTTTTATATATATTATATATAGAGATAGCGCTATTTTAGTATGCCCCCCATGAAACCTTCCCACCTCAATCAGAATCGACATGAACACATTGCATAACACTGCTTCGAGACGTCTGTTCGTTTTCTGCCTGCCGGTTGTGATTCTTCTGAGCTGTTTTGCAGGCGTTACTAACGCGGAAGAAAAAAACACCCCGGTCAGTTTCGTCAATGATGTGGTGCCTGTATTGACCAAGGCAGGGTGCAACATGGGGGTCTGCCATGCCAAAGCAGGAGGTGGGCAGAATGGTTTTCAGCTGTCCCTGCTGGGATTTGAGCCGCTGGATGACTATGAAAGTCTGGTCAAGGAAGCGCAGGGGCGTCGTCTGTTCCCTTCGGTTCCATCCAAAAGCCTGCTGCTCACCAAAGCATCAAATGAAAATCCACACGGGGGCGGAATCCGTCTGCCTAAGGATTCTGAAGGTTATCGGGTAATCCGCCGCTGGATTGAAGAAGGTGCCCGCTATTCAACCGGAAAAGAACCGACGCTGGAATCAGTGGAAGTTCAGCCGGAACGTGGCGTGGTGAATATGGGTGAGACGCAACAGCTGAAGGCGATCGCAAAATATTCAGATGGAAGTATCCGCGACGTCACTGAGGTGGCCTTGTATGAGTCGAATATCAACTCGATGGCAGAAGCAACCGAGGAAGGGGTTGTCAAAGTTCATGATATCCCGGGAAAAGTGGCTGTGATGGTTCGCTACCAGGGTAAGATTGCGGTCTTCACAGCGGCAATTCCTCTGGGAGCACCGATTCAGGAAGTACCCTCCGCAAAGAATATGATAGACCGTCATGTGTTTGCCAACTTGAAAGAGTTGGGAATTCCCCCATCACCGGTTTGTGATGATCAGACTTTCTTGCGTCGCGTGACCCTCGATATTTGTGGTCGATTTCCGACGCAGGAAGAAACCGAAACGTTTCTGACGAGTAAGGATCCCAAAAAACGGGATGAAGTTGTGGAACGTCTGCTGCGGAGTCCCAACTATGCAGACTACTTTGCCTCCAAGTGGACGCCGCTGCTGAAGAACCGCCGCGATGCAGCCAACGATATCACTTCGAACTTCGCATTCCATGCCTGGATTCGAGACAGTCTGCTGGCGAATGTCCCCTATGATCAACTGGTTCGCGAACTGCTGGGAGCAACCGGAACCGTCGTGAGCAATCCGCCTGTTGCCTGGTACAAACGCGTCAAAGATCCCAAGGATCAACTGGAAGATATTGCCCAGCTGTTTCTGGGAGTGCGGATGCAATGTGCTCAATGCCATCATCATCCCTTTGAACGCTGGAGTCAGGACGATTATTACAGTCTGTCCGCATTTTTCTCTCAGATTGGTCGTAAGCCGACCGGGACTCAGGGAGAAGACCTGATATTTCATAAACGCGGTATCGCACAGGCAAAGAATGTGAAATCGGGCGAGATGCTCAAGCCGGTGGCGTTGGGCGATGATATCGGCGAGATTTCTCCCGATGAAGACCCCCGTCTGCGTTTAGGCAACTGGATGAGTTCCAAAGACAATCCCTTTTTTGCCAAAGCGCTGGTGAACCGCTACTGGAAACATTTTTTCAAGCGGGCTCTGATTGAGCCGGAAGATGATATCCGGGACACGAATCCCCCTTCCAATCCGGAACTGATGGCTGCATTGGAAGAACATTTCATCCAGTCAGGATTTGATCTGAAGCAACTGATCAAGCTGATTACTCAGTCGCATACCTATCAACTGAGTTCGATGCCGAACGAATACAATTTGCAGGATCGCCAGAATTATTCGCGATTCTATCCGCGTCGTCTGCAGGCGGAAGTGCTGCTGGACTCGGTCGATCAACTGGCTGGTTCGACCACGGCGTTTGCCAATTTACCACCGGGAACGCGTGCGATTGCATTGCCCGATAACAGCTACACCAAAGCTTCGGCTTTCCTGAAGGTCTTTGGCCGTCCCAACAGTGCCAGCGTCTGCGAATGCGAGCGGGTGCAATCCTCCAGTCTGGCGCAGAGTCTGCATCTGATTAACTCCTCGGAGATGAAGTCCAAACTGGCCACGGCTAACGGGCGGGCTGCTGAATTAGCCAAAACGAAAGATAAGACTGTAGAAGAAAAAGTGAATGCGTTGTATCTAATTGCGTTTGCACGCAGGCCTCAGCCTGAAGAATTACAGACTGCAGTGCAGTTTCTGACGACACCGGCTGCTGATGCAAAGGCAAAACCGGATGCAAAGAAAACGCCGACTTCCAAAGATTATCAGGACCTGATCTGGGCCCTGATGAATACGAAAGAGTTTTTGTTTAATCATTAATGAGTGGTGGCGCATAATAGTCATCCTGCTCTGAAGCAGTATCTCTCACTATCATCGAGTTCGAAACCAATACAGTAGAGGCCGGGAAACATGAAATACATTCGATTGCAGTTCTCACTTGTGATGGGGGTCTGCCTGGCAGTGAGTTGTCTGGTTTCAGCGACAGCACAGGCACAACTGGTCTGTCTGCCTGCCCCCCGGTTACTGACCACGATGCCGATGGGAGGTCAGGTCGGGACAACGTTTGAACTGACGATCACCGGTGAAGATATCGATGATGCCGATGAACTCAGCTTCTCACACCCGGATATTACTGCCACCCCAACACTGGGAAAAGACGGCCTGCCGGTTCCCAACAAATATACTGTGACCATCGGCAAAGACTGTCCCGTTGGAGTTCACGAAGCACGCGTCATGACGCGCCTTGGTGTCTCTTCCTGCCGCGCGTTCAATGTGGGGCGTCTGCCTGAAGCTTCACAGACCGCCGCAAATACCACACTGGAAACGGCAAAGAAACTCGAACTGAATTCGATCTGCAATGCCGTGATGTCCCGGCAGAAAATCGATTACTACACTTTCGAAGCCGGTAAGGATCAACGGGTGATTGTTGACTGCGCCGCGAAAGGCATCGACTCCAAACTCAATCCGGTTGTGATTATAGCCGATGAACGGGGCATGGACCTGGTTGTAGAACGACGCGGAGGGATGCTTGATTTTAAAGTTCCTGAAACAGGGAAATACGTGATTAAAGTGCACGGTTTGACCTATGATGGTGGCCCTTATCATTTTTATCGACTCGCAGTCAAGAATGTGGCCCGGGATGAGTTTGTGCCCCGGATGCCATCCATTAAAAAGGTCAGCGCGTTCTCCTGGCCACCCGCAGGGCTCACTAATGAAACGCTCAAGCCGGAAGTAGAACCGAATAATGCACGTGCGAAAGCACAAAAAATTACTCTGCCTTGCGATATCAGTGGCAGTTTCTTTCCCGCTGCAGACGTTGATACATTTGAGTTTACCGCTAAAAAAGGTGAAGTCTGGTGGGTCGAAGTTGCTTCGGAGCGCCTGGGCCGCCCGACCGATCCTTCCATTGTCGTGCAGCATGTCAGTGGATCCGGTTCCGAAGTCAAAGTTACGGATCTGGTTGAACTGAGCGACATTCCCAGTCCGGTGAAGGTTTCCAGCAATGGATATTCTTACAATGGCCCTCCTTACAATGCCGGCTCCTCAGATATTATCGGGAAAGTCGAGATTAAGCAGGATGGAGTGCATCATCTGCAGATCCGGGATCTGTTTGGCGGGACACGCAATGATGCAAAAAATATTTATCGACTGATCATCCGCAAAGCGACTCCCGATTTTGCGCTGGTCGGTTGGGCTCTGCATATGAACCTGCGGAACGGTGACCGGAATGCCCTGTCCAAACCCATTGCCCTGCGGGGAGGAGCCACGATGCCTCTCGAAGTGGTTGTGGTCAGACGTGATGGCTTCGACGGTGAAATTGAATTGTTTATGGAAAACCTGCCAGAGGGAGTTACTGCAACCGGACTGAAGATCGGTAAAGGAAAGTCACGGGGCACGATGCTGATTACTGCAGCAGAAGGAGCTCCCCGTGGTTTAACCAGTGCGAAATTCTTCGGACAGGGGACCATCAATGACCAGGTCGTTACGCGACCCTGTACTCTGGCATCCATGCAGTGGCCGGTGAAAAATGCCTGGAGTGAAGTACCCAGTCCGCGTTTGATGGCTGATGTACCTGTTTCCGTAAGTACGTCGGAACAGGCACCGATCACGATTGCTTCTGCAGAAGAGAAAGTCTGGGAAGTGACAGCCGGTGAAAAGCTGACCATTCCGCTCAAGCATGTTCGCCGCAGTGAATTCTCGGGTGCCAATATTACTTTAAAGACATATGGAGAAGGCTTTGATAGGAATAAAGCCTTTGATGCTCCTTTAAAAGAGGATGCCTCTGTAGCAGTTCTGGATCTGGCAACCTTGAAAACCCCTCCGGGAGAATACAATATTGCTTTCGGAGGCTATGCGGTGGTGAAATATCGAGAAAACCCGAATGCTGTTGCCCTGGCTGAAACAGAACTGAAACAGGCGCAACAGGAAGCGACTGCCCTGGCAGCGGAAGCAGAGGAATTGCAGAAAAAGGGTGATGCTGCTGCAAAAGAAGCGGCTGCAAAAGCAAAAACAGCACAGGCTGCAGTGGCAAAAGCCGATAAACAGTTAAAGCAGGCGACCGCAAAAGCCAAGCCCAAAGACATTGTCGATATTATCTTTTCCAAGCCGATTACCATTCGAGTCAACCCAGCTAAGAAGGCAAAATAGTGATGACAGATCCTTTTCACGCATCGACAGTTCATCCATGTCCGGGTCCTGAAACGCGGCGTGGGTTTCTCAAAATGGGCCTGGCTGGTTTTGCTTCACTCAGTCTTCCCGGCATTCTGCGATTGCAGGCAGCGAATCCTCTGCCCAATCAAAAGAAAAAGACGGCTGTCATTATGGTCTGGCAACCGGGTGGTTGTTCACATATTGATACTTACGATCCCAAGCCCGCTGCGCCGATTGAGTATCGCGGGCCTTTCGGCATGATCCCGACCAAAGTGCCGGGGATGAATTTTACAGAACTGCTGCCGATGCAGGCAAAAATTGCAGATAAGTTTACCGTTCTGCGTTCCATGCGTCACGACAGCCCCGGGCATCCAGCGGGTACGCTGCGAATGTTGACGGGGGATACGGATCGTCGCGATAAGGAAATTCCCAAATATCCTGACTGGATGTCTGTCACGAATTATCTGCGTTCTAAAGAAGGACCACGCAAAAACCCGCTGCCGCCCTACGTGGGAATCAACTTTTCTTCGCAGCGTGTGGGAGGGGCTTATCTGGGGGATGCCTATGGTCCCTTTACCGTTTCAGGAGATCCCAACAAACCAAATTTCACGGTTCCCAATATCGGGTTATCGAACCAGGCTGAAGTCAAACAGCTCGATCGTCGGGCGACTCTGCGTCAAAAACTTGACACCCTGGAACGATCGTTTGATCAGGCGGGGGAACTGCAGGCGCTGGACGAATTTGAAACCCAGGCCATGACTCTGTTGACGAACCCCAAGGCGAAAGATGCCTTTGATTTGAGCCAGGAAGATGATCGCACCCGTGATCGTTACGGCCGCAACAGTTGGGGACAGCAGTTGCTGATGGCGCGGCGTCTGGTGGAAGCAGGCGTGGATGTGATTTCGACCAGCCTGAGTGGTCCGCTTTGTGGCCGCGTGTCAAACTGGGACGATCATGCCGTAAACCACCATGTCTTCGACGCCATGCGGTTCCGTTCACAGGCATACGATCAGGCTGTCTCTGCTTTGATTGAAGATATTTACGACCGTGGACTGGATGAACGAGTGCTGGTGGTGGTCACCGGTGAATTCGGGCGGACTCCGAAGGTCAATTACCAGCCCAGTACCGGCGCAGGCAATGCGAGTGCACCTGCCGGCACTAAACAGCCGGGCCGAGATCACTGGCCACGTGCATTTTCTAATATCTGGGCCGGTGGCGGTATCGAGACCGGTCGCTTTATCGGTGCGAGTGACAAGCTGGGCGAAGATTCGATTGAACGGATCTGTGGCGCGGGGGATTTCCTGGCGACCATTTATCATCATCTGGGAATTGATTCGTCCAGTGTCTTCATCGAAGACTTCAACGGCCGTCCGACACCGATCATTGCCGATCAGGGCAAACCAATTCCGGAACTGATGGGTTAACGCTGCTCACGCTTCACGCTGATTACAGAACAGGTCCCAGCATGGCGATGGTATTATTCCAGAAGCGGCGTGCTATGCTCCAGGCGGCAACGGATTCAGCAGTGACTTCTTTTGAAGACGCCAGATATTGCTGCTGACGCTCGCGGACTTTTTCTGTCAATGCAGAGTCATAGAACAGGATGTTGTTTTCATAGTTCAGGTCAAAGCTGCGACGATCCATGTTTGCGGAGCCGATTAATGTGACTTCGCCGTCCAGCGTCAGCGATTTGGTATGCAGCAGTCCCCCTTCGTATTCATAGATTTTCACACCTGCTTCCAGTAGCTCTTCATAATAGCTGTGGCTGGCAGCGCCGACGATCCGGGAGTCATTGCGGGCCGGGAATATGATTTTCGTATCAACGCCACGGTAGGCGGTGGCGCAAAGTGCATCCTGCATCGATTCACTCGGTACATAATACGGTGTTGTAATCACCAGTTCGTGACGGGCAGAATGAATCAGCGATTCAAACATCTCAGGCATCGCGGAAAAGCGAACGGTGGGGCCGGTACCAACGACCTGTGCCGGGAATCCTGTCTCGCTGGGAGTGATGGGAGTTTCTAAAAGTGATGACAGATCTTCGTCGACCTGTGTCATCCAGTCGCTGATAAACAGATGCTGGTTCTGTCGGGCCACCGGTCCTTGAAAGCGTATCACCGCATCGACCCAGGGGGCATATTTTGCTTTGACGCGAAACTCCGGGTCGGCACAGTTCTGGCTGCCGCAATAAGTGATACTGTGATCAATGACCACAATTTTACGGTGATTGCGCAAATCGATGCGTCCCACAAAAGGACGGAGCAGGGGGTTTCCAATGGGCAATGCGACTGCGGTTTGTACTCCCGCTGCTTTCAGTTCATTCCAGTAGGCAGACTTAATCAGTATCCGGGAACCCAGATCATCAGCCATGGCACGGCATTGGACACCACGGGCAGCCGCGCGTTTCAAGGCGTCGATTATTTTACAGCCGTTATGATCAGGTAACCAGATATAGAACATCAGGTGAACGTGTTCCTGTGCTGAGTCAATATCTTCCACCATCCGGTCAATGGTGGCGTTGGAATCCGCCAGCAGTTGCGCAGTGTTCCCTCCCACTGGTGAATAGCCGCTGATGGAACACCCGACTCGAAAGAGATGATCATATTTATCGGGAATCTGTGTATGCAGATCTTCTTCAGGGCAGATATTGCAGCTTAATTTTGGCAGGCGTTCGAACACTTTCTGCATGCGGGCGACGCGCCGGCGCCCGATATTGACTTCCCCCAGCAGCAGGTAGGCGAGAATACCCAGCACGGGTAATGTGACGACAACGACGATCCAGGCCAGCCGCGATGTCGGTTGACGATGAGGTCTTAATATCACGCGCATGATGACCATGATTTCAATCGAAACATGAATCAGCACCGCGATCGTAGCGACGTCCATTAATTGTTCCCTGCAAAAGCGGATCGAGTCCAGCGTGATAGAAGCTTGAAGAGCCTGGTCTGGAAAAGGTCAACTTACCGCATTGTCGGTATGAGTTCAAGACAGGCCTTCCCCTGATGAGAATTGAATCAGGGGCGCTTTGTAACTGTCTGTCGATACGCTGATGTTTACTTGATGTTACATGAATGAGAGATGTTTCCGGGTTCACGGCAGCTGAACTTAGACAATTGCTGAGATGCTGGATATCATATTAAAATTGTGGAGCGTTTGATTTTTGCTGGAGAAGACCAGTGTTAAATCAAAGTGGAGCTTATTTACCTTTATTATCACTTTGATCAGGTGGAAGTCCTCTTGAAAAAATTTCCAATTCGATGTTGCTGGGTGATGACTTTCATTTTCTTCAGCCAGATCGTATCAACGCAAGCGGCTCAGAAACCGGAACGCGGCTTTCGGGAATTAAATCGATTTAAAGCTTCCGAGGCGCATCAGGCTGTCGCGGTGGACGAAACGTCGTTCTACGCCATCTCGAGTCGGGAAGTGGCCCGTTATGATAAAACCAGTGGGAAACAGCTCGCAAAATGGATGGGCCCGAAAGACTCCCACATTCGTCATTTGAATAGCGGGATTGTGGCAGGCGGAAAACTGTACTGTGCCCATTCCAACTGGCCTCAGAACCCGCTGAAGAATACGATTGAGGTCTTCAAACCGGAGTCTCTGGAACATCTGGAAACACTGACATTTCCGGAGACGGCAGGAGCCATCAACTGGGTCGATCATCGGGAAGGCAAATGGTGGGTCTGCTATGCTTTTTATGGTCAGATCGAAAATGTCCGCAAGACCCGGATAGTACGCTATGATGAAAACTGGCAGCCGGAAGCAGAGTGGACATTTCCCGATTCCGTCGTAAAACGGTTTCTGCCTAACAGTAATTCGGGAGGAGCATTTGGGCCCAATGGGCTGCTCTATGCGACAGGTCACGATCATGGAGAGGTCTATGTACTGAGGATACCAGACACTCCTGGAATTCTGGAGCATGTGGAAACGTTATCTGCCCCCATCGCCGGACAGGGAATTGCCTGGGATCAGAGCGATATCGGAACCTTCTTTGGCATCGTCCGCCGCGACAAAGAGGTTGTGAAACTCAGGCTGACGCATTCCGCCGAATTCAGTGAGCTACGCGATCGGATTCAATGGAAACGCGAATCACAAAATCCAGTCCTGCCGCCACGAGCTGCGGGAAAATTCGATTCGACACGTTGTATGAATCCCTGGGTAGTAAGACAAAATGACCAGTATCATTTGTTCTATGCTGGCGGTGATGATCACAGTCAGCATCGGATCGGGATGGCGACTGCAAATGTGGACGCCATCACAGAGTGGAAGCGGGGTGATCCTTTATTTGAGAAAGGCATGTCGGGAAGCTTTGATGCACGCTGGTGTGTCCTGCCTCATGCGATTCGAATGGCGGATGACCGCTGGCATTTGTATTACACAGGAAACAGCGGGCAGGGGACGGGGCTCAGCTCATTTCCCGGGATTGGTGTGGCGACCAGTGTGGACGGTAAAAACTGGTCCCGTTTCAGTCATCAACCGGTCCTGCCACGGAGTGGAGAACCGGGCAGTCCTGATGCGATCGGCGTTGCCGGAGGTTCGGTGCTGAAGGTAGAGCGAAGTGATGGTACGACAGAATGGCGTTTTTATTACACGGGCTGTCCCACGATTGGTAAACCGCATCTACTCAATCAGCAGAAAACAATCTGTCTGGCTGTTTCTGAAGATGGTATCCACTGGGATAAGCGGGGGGCAATCATGCTGCGTGATCCCCAGCGGGATTATGAAAACGTAGGTGTCGCTGGCCCCGTAGTCCTGCAGCGTGACGATGGCAGCTTTCAGATGTGGTATTCCGCGATTGGTTCCCGCTGGGGGTATTATTGTATCTGCTATGCAGAATCGGATGATGGGATCTATTGGACCCGTGGTGCGCATTCGGAGGACAATCTGCAACTTACCCCAACCGGTTCCGGCTGGGAGAGTCAGATGGTGGAATACCCCTCTGTGATCCGGGAGGGAAAGCAGTTCCGACTGTTTTACTGTGGGAATGGTTATGGGAGAACCGGAATCGGGACCGCAGTGAGTGTCGAACCAGGTCAGCAAACCAGATCAGAATAATTGACACTTGCATTTTGAGTCACGCTTGTAATGATTCTGGCAGAACGGCACTGCAGTAGTTTTACGCTTCACCATCTTGTCCCACCGATCTGCAGAAGACCGGACCATAAAAGTATTAAACAGACGGAATAACCGGCTAACGTCAATTGAGCCGACTTAAAATAGATCAGCTGGAAATTTCATGAATGAACACGCTATCCTTTCCCTGTCCTTTATCCTGCTCGCAGGCATGCTGTGCCAGTGGGTTGCCTGGCGTGTCAAATTTCCCGCGATTATTTTTCTGCTGACTGCCGGTATTGTCGCTGGGCCGGTCACCCAGTGGCTCAACCCGGATCAGTTGTTCGGAGAACTGTTGTTTCCCTTTGTCTCACTGGCGGTCGCCGTGATTCTGTTTGAGGGAAGCCTGACGTTAAAGATTCAGAATATTCCCGGTCTGGAACGGGTGATCCGGAATCTGATTACGATCGGGGCATTCATCACCTGGATGATTACGGCGCTGGCCACCCGAACGCTGCTGGACTTTTCCTGGAGTGTCTCCTTTCTGTTTGGAGCGCTCATGGTCGTGACCGGGCCGACGGTGATTATGCCTCTCCTGCGGACCGTTCGTCCCAAAGAAAATGTGGCCAGTATTCTACAGTGGGAAGGTATTCTGATTGATCCCCTCGGAGCGATCCTGGCTGTGCTGGTATTCGAATTTCTTGTATCCGGAGGAGTCGAGGGTGGTTTTACCGCGGGCCTGCTGGTTTTTGGAAAGATGATCCTGATCGGCATGATACTAGGAGCAGCAGGAGGCTTCCTGTTCGGCTTTCTCTTAAAGAAATACTGGATCCCTCACTATCTGCATAATATCTCTGCATTGGCGCTGGTCTGTGTTGTGTTTGCTGTTTCCAATGTCTTTGAAGCCGAATCGGGACTGTTGTCGGTGACGATCATGGGGATCTGGCTGGCCAACAGTAAAGGGCTCGATCTGGACGATATTCTGGACTTTAAGGAAAGCCTGAGTATCCTGCTGATCTCCATGCTGTTTATTATCCTGGCCGCCCGGATGAACCTGGATGCGTTTATCGAACTGGGGTGGCCCGCTCTGGCCGTCTTTGCCGTGATTCAATTTGTGATCCGTCCTTTGAGCGTGCATCTTTGTGCTGTAGGATCCAAATTGACAATGAATGAACGGCATCTGCTGTCCTGGATTGCTCCACGTGGGATCGTGGCTGCTGCCATCTCTGCACTGTTCGCGATTCGCCTGGAATATCTCGGATATCAGGATGCATCACGTATGGTGCCTTTAACCTTTATCGTCATCATCGGGACAGTCCTGCTGCAAAGTGCGACAGCCGGTCCTCTGGCACGAATTCTCAAAGTTGCTGAACCGGAAAACAAAGGCTTCCTGATCGTGGGGGCAAATGCCGTTGCACAGATCATTGCCGAGGAATTAAAGAAAAATGGTATTCATACACTCATGACGGATCAGAACTGGTCGTCAGTAACGGAGGCCAAGCTGAAAGGACTGGCCGCTTACTGGGGGAATCCGGTTTCGGAGCATGCAGAACGCAATCTGAACCTGATGGGGATTGGAAATCTACTGGCGATGTCACCACAGGTCGAATTGAATGCGCTGGCGGCGCAATATTACCGACTGGAGTTTGCCCCTTCGAGTATTTTTACGATTCGCAATGCACAGCCTACCGCTGGCACTGAAGAAACGAAGGCAGCATTCAAATATAGTGGACGCGTTCTGTTTGGTGATTCTGTCACCTTTCAGGATCTCGAACAAATGCTGCATCACGGGGCGGAGATGAAAACCACCCAGCTGACGGAAGAATTCACCTACGAAGACTATCTGAAACAGCAGGGAGCGCTGCGCGTTTCTCTGTTTGCAATCGACGCAAACGAAGTCGTACATGTCTTTACAGCTGAGCCCGATTTTGTACCCAAAGCCGGATGGAAAATCATGGCGCTGGCGGTCAAACAGGAAGCTCAAACTGGTACCTCCCCTGAGTGACATCAGTCACCCGAGTCAGGGGTTCGATGATTTACCGGTTGATCTGCAGGCATTACTGAGCGGAAGCATGTACACATCTGCTGCAGTTCTCTGTCGTGAATTTCCTGTTGAGTGAGTAGAGAGCACGTCAAATCTTTGTCATGCACAAAACCTGCTCGACCTCTCAAAATTCTCCTGCTACAATCGGGGCACTTCCTCGAACATCCTCTGTAAGAAAATCCTGCAATCATGACGATGCGACGACGCGATTTTTTAACCTCTTCAATGGCGACGACGCTGACAGGCCTCCTGTCTCAAAAGCAATTGCCTGCGAAAGGGGAGTCGATTGGTGAGAACCGTCGTCTGCTTAAGCCCGTTCATGATCAGATTGTCTGTCCGTGGCGGCCGGAACATCCCCGCCACGATCATCAACAGATTTTTCCCCTGGATGAGCAGAGGCTGCTGCTGGTCTGGTCGGAGTACTACAGTCAGTCACCGCGACCTGCGACCAGGAAAGGCCATTCGGGAATCAGCGACCACGTTGCCTGCCAGATCTCCTCGAAGATCTCAACCGACCAGGGGCGCAGCTGGGGAGAGCATCGGGTGCTGCAGCCCAATCGCTGGAAGCAGAATGTCAAACATCCGAACCTGATCCGCCTGTCCGAACAGGAAATCCTGTTTTCCTACGTGGGCTGGGACGACGAAAATCAGCGAAACGTTTTTCTGCGCCGGTCTACCGATAATGGAAAGACGTGGAGCGAGCAGCAGCAGATTTCTGAACCCGGCTGGTACTGCTGCAATGCCGACCATGCTTTGCGTTTGAGTACTGGTCGCATCCTGATTCCTGCGCACGGTCCCTATGCGAAACAGTATGTGGGGGGAACTTCTTATAAAGGGGGCGACCTGCATTCGTTCGTGTTTTATTCCGATGATGGTTTTCGCACGTGGAAACGGAGCGCGAACAGCATGACGGCACCAGGGCGCGGTTGTCATGAACCGGCAATCGTGGAATTGAAAGAGGGACGCCAGCTCTGTTTTCTGAGGAATACCAATCAACGGCTCTATCAGAGTTTTTCAGACGATGGTGGTGCACACTGGTCCCGTCCTGAGCCCACGAAACTACCGTCCCCCGAATCACCGGCGATCGTAAAACGCATTCCCTCGACTGGGGATCTGCTGTTATTGTGGAATAATGTGGCTTCCCCCACGAACTGGCCTCGCACACCCTTGAACGCTGCGGTTTCTCAGGACGACGGTAAAACCTGGGGGCATTTTAAGGACATTGATGCGCGACCCGCTTTTGATGCGGCTTACCCTTCCATCACGTTTGTGAATGATGAGGCATTCATCGCGTATTACTCACGCTCGACCCGCTGGAAACGTGACTCTGAAATTACACTGCGAATTTATCAGGTCCAGCAGTTTTATGCCTGATGATGCCTGCTGAGGAAGTCTGGCATTCCAGCTGTTGCAGCTTGTTGATCCGGATATGACTCACTCTTCTGTAATACGACTTCAGAATCATTGCCTGAAAAAAAAGTCGTCGACCTGGATCACGTCACACTTCACCATCGCGTCTCTCGATATTTTATTCTCAGTCCAAATTGCCCCGGAATCGCAACAGGAAAACTGGACTCAGCCCAGGCGGCATTGATATGCAGTGAGGCCAAATTATTTTCGATCTCTTACTGAAAATATCACTCAGATTGCCGGATCTGTATAGGTAATCTGTTGAAAAAAGCCTACAGAGTAGATTTATTGGTAAAAACCCCCAAATTGTTAAAATTATGATAGAAGTCCCATTTTATAGTGGAAATTCTTCCACAGATTGGTTAATCCTATTATCTTAACTGAAAATAGGTTGAATGCGCAGTTGGAGAGTTATTCAGGTTATAGACGAAATCAGCAGAGATGTTCAGGACTGTAAACGTTACTCCGGTAGGTTAGACAGTTAGAAAATAATAGAGATAGACTTAACGATTCTCATCCCCGAGACTTTTGATTCACTTACGAAGGAATGACAGGATGCTACTGACGAACTGGCTCAACACACTCACTTCCCGTATCCGTAAACGCCGTGTTTTCCGTTCTCGTGACCGTCGCGACATTCGCAAACGCTGGCAGTCAATCGTCCATAATCAGATCTCCACAACAGAAGCGCTTGAAGACCGGACGCTGTTGACCACATTTTTTGTGGACGATGATTTTGATGGAAGTACTCCAGATTTTGGAGACACCCATTTTGACACGATCCAGGCCGCGGTTACCGCTGCCGCATCCAGTGGCGACTTGAGTGATATCATTCATATTGCAGACGGTACATACAATGAGAATGTCACCGTGGGGACGTCAATCGAATTTATTGGTGCAGGGACAGCCGCTACTACAGTTACTGGAAGTGGCAACCTGTTTACGGTAACAGCCGATGATGTCAAATTCCAGGACATGCAGCTACAAGGCGCGACACAGGGGATTCGCGTCGATCTGTTGGGAGGAACTGTTGATAATCTGCAGGTCGATAATGTTCATTTTATCGATATCAGCAGTTATGGAATTGAAGTACATAATGGAACCACGTTGACCAATCTGGATGTCGCTAATAGTCTGTTTCGCGGAACAGCCAGTGTGGGGATCCGGTTTGCGCAATCTGCTATTGGTGATGGTGTAGACATCGACAATACAGAATTTGATGGTTTAGGTCGCGCAATCTATCAACAGAGCCAAAGCGCTACCGGTCTGGGCTACCTGGCTGATTTGCAGTTAACCAATTCCACCATTCATAACATGTCGTCTGAGGGGGTTTATGTTGAAGAACTGACTGGCGACAACATAACAGGCACTAATATCAGCAATAATATCTTTGAGGATAACTCCCGGGACATTATTCTGAACAATAAATATGGCACTTCCGGAACTGCATTCGGAAATATCTTTATTACTGACAACACTTTCACAGATTCCGAAAAACTATCCATACAGCTCAACAGCAAGGGAACTTCTCTGGAAGCCGGTGTGACGATTACCGGGAATACCTTCAATAGCGCCATTGAAAGTCTGATTCAAAACTGGGGGCAAATTGATGTCTCATTACAATCTGGTTTCAGCCACGCCCCGGTTGTCATTAACGAGAACACAATCAACTTCACTGGTTCAAGCTCAGCTGCCACAGAAGCCTATGGTATCCGACTGATGGGCGCATCAGATGATATTACCATTAATGGCAATACACTGACCAATACGAATACTGGTATTACTACTTCGGCTCTTTTTGTAGATACCAATAATGCAGATATGGGGCCGATTTCCTCGACCGCTATTATCAATGCCACCAATAACTTCATCAGCGGTTTTGACAGTGCGGTAAGCGTTATTGCTACATCCGGTCCGATGTCTGGTCCTGGTGGTCTGGTTCCCGGCGCGCAATTGAATGTCAATAATAACTCCATTACCAATAATGCGATCGGTGTGCTCAATGGCCCTGGTGCTACAGTGAATGCTTCCGGCAACTGGTGGGGGATTTCTGATGAAGGAGTTATCGCTGCTCTGATGACCGTGGGGGTTGACTTTTCTTCCTACCTCAATAGCGGCACAGATACAGACGGTGGAACCGCTGGCTTTCAGGGTGATTTCTCAGTGGTAAATGTTACTGCTCTGGGAGCGCAGACCGGACCTGTGGGGCGAATTCAGGAAGCGATTAATCTGGCAACATCGGGGGCAACTATTAATATCGCCGCGGGTACCTATGCGGAAGATGTGATCGTGAATACCTCCGTAATTATTCAGGGAGCCAATGCCGGGATTGCTGCGGGGGTTGACCCTGGTGTTCGCGGCCTGGAAAGTGAACTGACCGGCGGGTTTAGTCTCTTTGCGAACGATGTCGTGATTGACGGACTCAAGATCGTCGAAGGGACCGGTCCGGCTGGCGTTGGCGATAAAACTGCCGTCTTCATGACCGCCGGTACCACGGGGCATACGATCGAGAACAATATTCTGGTAGGCCCGGGAATAGGGGTCGCAAGTCGTGCTGTGCTTTCCACATTTAATGGAAATAACGACAACATCACGATCCAGAACAACGAAATTTACAATTGGTTCGGCGGTATTTTTAACCAGGGCAACACGAATGTTGACGTTTTCGGCAACAACTTTCACAACATGTTCGCAGGCGTCTCCAATGACTTCGTTACTGATGTCAGTATCGAAGGCAACGCCTTCAGCCACTTGGTTGAAGGTGTCGGCGTCTTCAATAATATTTCCAATGGCATCCCCGATGTAGCCGCTCATAACAACTCTTTTGACTCCGTAACGCTCATCAACCCCATCGCTCATTACGGTGGAGATACTGTCGACGCTTCCGGCAACTGGTGGGGCATCACGGACGAAACACAAATTGCCAATTCCATGATGAGCAACGGTGTTGATGGCAACGTTTCGAAGATCGACTTCACTTCATTCTTGAATGACGGTGCAGACACAGTCGTGGGGCTGGCAGGTTTTCAGGGTAATTTCTCAGTGGTAAATGTAACCACGCTAGGCGAACAGACCGGACTAACGGGTCGTATTCAAGAAGCCATTGATAGTGTAGCCTATGGTGCGACGATTAATATTCTTGCCGGAACCTATACGGGTAATGTAGACGCTACCGGAATTAATATTACTCTCGCTCCTGGTAACAGTCCCGGTCAGGTGGTGATTAACGGTGATCTGATTTTAAATGGTGATGATACACTTGATATCGAAATTAACGGTACCACCGCTGGTTCCGGATTTGATCAGTTTGTAGTGAACGGTGACGTGACTTTGAATGGTGCGACGCTGAACCTGATCGATGGGTATACCCCTGATGTTGCTGAATCATTTATCCTGATCGAAAATGATGGTCCTAATCCTGTTACAGGAACATTTAATGGATATCCTGAAGGGTATGAGTTTACCGATTTCCTGGGAGTTGGCGGGCTCTCTGCTTTTCTGACTTATGCCGGCGGCGATGGTAATGATGTTGCGATTTATACTGAAGTCCCTGCTCCAGTTGTGACAATCCCCGATGATGGTGCTGACGATGAATATACCCTCCAGATCGTTGGCGGCAACGTCGTTATTACTGAAGTGGGTTCAGGGAATGTTATTTCCAATACTCCAATGGCTGCGCTCGGTGGAACGCTCGTCATCAACGGTGAAGACGGTCAGGATGATACATTGACCATCGACATGACTGGCATAGATGAAACGACTGACCTCAAGATAATCTTTAATGGCGGTACTGGTGGATTTGATACACTGGAATTAGTCAACGGCAACCTGGACTCCATGGAGTTTCGCTATGTGGATCCCAGTAGCGGAAGCATCAGGCTGAATGGCTCAGGCTCAGATTTCATTTCCTATACCGGTCTGGAGCCGGTTACATCCACTATTAACGCCACCAACGTGACGCTGACTTATACCGGGGGCGCTGAGATCATCGATATCTCCGATCTGGGCGGCGGACAGACACGTGTTAATTCTTCTCTCGGAGAAATGACTGACTTTTTCAACCCGACGGGAACACTGACCATCAATGCGGGCACCGGTGCGGATACGATTAATATCAACTCACTCGCTGCCGGCTACACCGCCAACATTATCATCAACGGCGGCGATGAAACTGATACGATAAACGTAGACTCTTCCGTTTCACTGGCTGCAGGAAAGACAATCCAGTTTAACGCGGAAGTTGTGGAGTTGACGGGCGACGTGACTGCAGATGCGATTACAGGAACGGCGGCAACTGTGAATATCACAGGTTCTGCCGGTGGCGCCGAGATTCAGGACGCCATTGATCTGGCTGCATCAGGGGCAACGATTAATATTGCGGCTGGTGCTTACAATGAAAATGTGAATGTGAACAAGTCAGTAACCCTGGATGGAGTCGGCACTGCAGATACCATAATTGATAATAGCGGGGTACTGTTTACCGTGGCTGCCGATGATGTTCGTTTCCAGGATATGACTCTGCAGAACGCTTCACAGGGAATCCGTACTTACTTACCAGCAGGCACGATTGACAACCTTCAAGTTAACAATGTGCATTTTGTTGACATGAGCTCACGCGGTATTGAAATTCATAACGATACCACAATGACCAACATGAGTGTCGCTGACAGCCTGTTTCAGGATACGGGGGTTGGAATCCGGCTCTCTTCTTCCGCTGTGGGCAATGGTATAGATATCACAACTTCCATTTTTGATGGGGGAACATTAGGTTTTTATCAGTCTAATGATGGCAGCACCGGCAATGTTCGCGACCTGCAGATTTCAGGTACAACATTCCGGAACTTTACAGACACAGCCGTCTTCGCGGAAGAGATTCGTGACTCCGCCATTGATGATAACATCTTTGAAGATAACCGCCGCGACTTCACACTGTTTAAAGCTTATACAACAGCCGGCACCCCCGTTGAAAATCTGCAGATTATCAACAATGAAATGACCAATTCAGCCCAGACGGCAGTGATTATTTATGTGACTGGCAGTGGCCTTGGCAGTGGTATTGACATCAGTAATAACACGATTACCAGTGATGTGGGGCTCTTGCTTGACGAACGAGGAAAGATCGATATTTATCTGGAAGCTACTGAATCGCACTCCCCGATCAATATTACCGAAAACTCGATTACTTTCTCTGGAACATTTGCAGCCGCAGAAGCCGTGTATGGCATCAAGGTGCGTGGTGGTTCAGACAGTATCAACATTGAGCGGAATACTCTAGATGGGGGTGGGGTCGGCAGCAATGGTGGCACACCTCTGACATCGGGCATCTATGTACGAACAAATGATGCGGGGATGGGGGCAATTTCCTCTTCAGCAGTTATTAATGTATTGAACAACTTCATCACCGGTTTTGACGCTGCCGTCAGTGTCCATGATCAAGTGAGTGGACAGTTTGGAGGATTGACAGCCGGTGCCCAGTTGAATGTAAATAATAATTCAATTGCTGGTAACGCAGCTGGCATCACCAGTGGAACAGGAGGACTCGTTAATGCTTCAAACAACTGGTGGGGACCCGAAACTGAAACAACCATCGCTGGCCTGATGACTGGCGGTGTCGATTTCACTTCTTACCTGGACAATGGCACGGATACAGACGGTGGAACCGCCGGCTTTCAGGGTAATTTCAATGTCGTGAATGTAACTGCTTTGGGAGAACAGACTGGACCTGCGGGACGTATTGAAGAAGCACTTCAGGCAGTCGCACCCGGCGGAACCGTAAAAATCAACAGCGGTACCTATACCGGCAATGTAGACGCCACTGTAACCGGCGTGAACAAGAATGTTACGTTGGCACCAGGTAACAGCCCTGGTCAGGTCGTTATTAACGGAGACTTGATCTTAAACGGTGATGATTTTCTTGATATCGAAATTAACGGGCAAACTGCTGGTTCCGGTTATGATCAGTTTATCGTCAACGGAGCTGTTGTGTTGAACGATGCCGCTCTGAATCTGACCAATACTTATACTCCAGTCGATGGTGATAAGTTCACATTGATCGACAATGACGCTGCCGACGGAATCACAGGAGAGTTCATTGGCTTCCCTGAAGGTCATGAGTTCACAAACTTCCTGGGTAGCGGGTTGAATGCCTACCTGACCTATGTTGGTGGTAACGGAAACGATGTTGTGATTCATATGGAAGATTCGACACCTGAAGTTACACTGCCTGCAAATGGCACGACTGATCATTATTCATTGGAAATTGACGGGACCAATGTTGTGATCAAAGATGTCGCTACAGGGGACATTATCTCATCGACACCACTGGCTTCTCTGGAGGGCACACTGGTCATCAACGGGGAAGATGGTCAGAATGATACTTTGAGCATCGACATGACCGGCATTGACGATACAACACCGCTGCAGATTCAGTTTAATGGCGGTACCGGTGGTTTTGATACACTGGAATTACTGGGGGGAAGCCTGAACTCGGTCGAGCATATCTTCACCAGTGATAGTAGCGGTAGTGTTCAACTTAATGGTTCTGGAACAGATTTCATCCGTTATACGGGATTGGAACCAGTCTTGGATACGATTGTCGCCGGGGACCGGACTTTCAGTTTTACCGGGGCAGCTGAAATAATTACGCTGTCCGATGATGGTGTAGCTGCGAACGGAACTTCTCGCATCGATTCCGATCTCTTCGGTGAAGTGGTCACCTTCCTCAATCCCACCGATAATATATTCATCAATACTGAAGTCTCCGGCGGGTCTGGAGCAGATCTGGTTGATATTGTCGGTCTTGATTCTGACTTTGATGCGAATCTGACAGTAACTGCGGGAACCGATGATACGATCAACACGGGTACCGTTGATATCGGATCGGGAGCGCTCGACCTGACTGGTGGCCAGGTCAATGTGAATGGTGCTTTCACGACCACGGGCAGTGTGGATATTGTCTCAACATTTGGAAATATTACCTTTGCATCAGCCGGGTCCATCGACGCCGGTACCAGTGAGATTGACTTAACCGCCGCTTCCAATGTGAACTCATTAAATGTGACCACCACCAGTGAGGTGCGGGTCACTGCCACTACTGGTGGCATTAATGACTTGACTTTGAATGCACAGATTACGGCTGATCGGGTCGCCTTACGTGCTGGAACTGGTGGCATTACCGGCATCACGACCAATGTTAATACTCTGGCTGCCAGAGCAACAGATGGCGGCTTTGACATTGACAATATTGGTTCCCTGGAGATCGGGTCGGTAAATGGCCTGGATGGTATCACAGCGAACAGCAGCCAGATTTACGTGACAGCCACCGGTGCGTTGACCGTCAATCAGGCAGTCTCAGCAGAAACGATTGGTTATCTGAGAGCCGTTGACGCAGCTAGCGCAGGACAAGATCTGAACGTCAATGCAGGGGTCACCACTACAAGTGGAAATCTCAATTTACAGGCCGGTGATAATTTGAATCTGGCAACCGGAGTCACTTTGAATGCCGCGGCAGCTTTGATTCTCAATATTGATAGTCCATTTGGTGGTGTTGCAGATGCAGCGGGTGGTGTGGCCAACCTGAATGGAATTCTGCAAGCGGGAACAGATATCACCGTGAATGGTGGAACTCAGGCTGATCAGGTCATCATTGACTCGAATGGTGGTCCCTCTAACGATGGTGGTACCGTGGACGGCATTCAGTCGCTCTTCACTTTCGTGGGTGGTGGTGGTTCTGATGAACTAATTGTCGATGACTCCGGCGATAACACTGGTGATAACATTATCATCCAGAATACGGCGCCTGGAGTTGGTGCGGTAATCGGTGCTGGTGCAGTGACTCTCAGTTATGAAGACCTGGAAGATCTGACAGTCTATTCCGGGTCCGACGCAGATGATATTACGGTCAATCCCAATATATCAACGGCGATCAATATCATCGGCGGGAATCCGACGACCTCTCCCGGCGATTCACTGACTTATCTCACTCCTTTTGGGGAAGGTTCTACCTACACACCAACGGGAGCCGACAGTGGTACGATCGCTGCGACAGGTGGGTTCCAGACAGTCACATTCGATGAAATCGAAACGGTGACTCTGGGAGGCAGTGTCACGGTTACTGGTACTGCTGCCGACGATGTGCTGACCATCACCGCGACCTCTGCCAACGCCGGAACCTACCAGATTGTATCCGGGGGCGTGCCAGGTCCTGTCGTAAACATCAATTCCATCACCGATTTTACCTTCAACGGTGGTGACGGCGACGATGTTTTGATCATCGACAACTCCGGGATTGCTCCTACAGCAGGCTCAGACCTGTTTAACCCCGTCGACGGTATCTTCTTCAACGGTCAGGGTAACACTGTTGTGGGTGACAGCCTGCAGATTCTGGGTGGCGATGCCACAACCGTAGAACACCGTTTCACCAATAACAATGACGGCAGCATCCACATTGATGGTTCGCCCACTGCTACCATTACTTATACCGGTCTGGAACCGATTCAGGATGATATTACCGCCACCGATCGTATTTTCAGCTTCCTGGGTGGAGCCGAAACGATCACACTGTCTGATGATGGTGATGTGGGCGATGGTGAGTCGACGATTGATTCCGATCTGGCTGAGTCCGTCACATTTGCACACCCAAGTGGCACTGTGACAATTAACACCGAAGCCTTTGGCGGCAGTGGAGTTGATCTGGTGCAGATCAACGCGGTTGACTCAACCTTTACCGCGAACCTGACTGTGAACGCGGGCAATGATGATACGCTCACCACCACTACTGTTGACATCGGTGCGGGAGATGCTGACCTGAATGCAGGCCAGGTCAATGTGAATGGTACCTTTACGACGACTGGTACGGTCGACATTGATGCTGGTACACAGATTACTTTCGCTGCTGCAGGTATTATTGATGCGGGTGCGAACACGATTGATCTGACCGCCGGAAGTGATATCCAGCTGGGGCTGATCACCACCAGTGGCAACGTGACCGTGGAAGCGACCGCCGGTGCGATCACTGACGCGAACGCTGCGGTCAACAACATCAATGCGACCAACGCTACATTGGTTTCCGGCACGGGAACTGGTGTGGGTGATGCTCTGGAAACCACGATCACCGCACTGGAAGCGAATATTGGCGCCGGCCTGGAACTCGATAATACCGGCGCACTCAATATTGGTTTTGCTGGCGGTATTAACGGTGTGACCGTTGGTGCTCCTTCGACGATTACTTCAACCGGTACCATGACAGTGACTGAAAATATCACTGCGACAGGTGGAAGTCTTCAGTTGCAGAATACTGGTGGAGATTTTCTTCTGAACGCCTTGGCCATCATTTCCAACAACAGCACCTTTGAGATCGGCATCGATTCCGCGGGCGCAGTGATGCTGGCTGATACCTCAACGGTGACCAGCAGCGGCACGGGTCTGGTCGACATCGATGCGGTCAACAATATCGCTCTGGCGAACGTGACTACCAGCGGCGAAGTCCAGGTGACAACCTCAGCCGGTGCGATTACAGATAATACCGCTTCTGAAGCGGCACTGATCACCGCCAACACCGCAGCCCTGCGGGCTGCGACAGGCATCGGTGTCGCCGGGGCAGGGGATATCGATCTGGCAGTCGGAACAGTGTCTGCAGACACATCGGCTGGTGATATTTTCCTTGAAAGTGCTGCTGGGTTTGCGGTTGGCACGGTTGATACCCTGGCTGGTATCACGGCACTCGGAAATATTTCACTGGTGACAGGCGGTACGCTGACAATCAACAATATTATTGAAGCTACCGGAGCAGCAGCTACGATTCTGGTAGACGCACAGGGAAATATTGACGTCAATAGTACGGTAGAGACCAACGGTGGAGCTATCGACCTGCTGGCAGACAACAATCTGAACCTGAATGCCGCTTCTGTAGTTGATACGAATTCTGCAGCAGTGGTGACGTTGACAGCCGACAGTGACACCACCGGCGGTGGTTCTTTCACACAAACAGAAGGTTCGCTGGTCAATGCCCAGGGTGGTGCTCTGAACGTGACGGCCACTGGCAATGTGCGGCTTGCCGACCTGAGAAGTGCCAGCGGTACGATTAGCGTGACTTCTACCAATCAGGGGATTCTCGACAACACGGCTGGCGAGGCAGCATTGATTAGTGGGGGTGCGGGTACTGAAGTCGAACTGCGTGCAGCCACGAATATTGGTACCGGTATCAGCGGAGGTGCAAATGACATCGATCTGGCAGTCAGTCGAGTTGCAGCAGTGGCTACCACTGGCAATATCGTTCTCATTAACACAGGAGCCCTGGAACTGGGCACGGTGAATGGTCTGGTCGGCCTTGATGCCGGAGACCGGGTGCTTGTGACCACTGCCAGTCCGTTGACGGTCGCCAGTAATGTGACCGGTGCTGGTAATGTGACGCTGACCTCAACAGATGCAGGCGGTGCCGGGGATAACCTGACGATCAACGGCGGTGGTGTGCTTGTTGAATCAACCGGCGCTGATGTTATTTTGAACTCTGGCGATGACTTCCTGTTGACCGCTGGCGGCACCGTGCGTGCTTCAACCACCATTGAGATCAACGTCGATCCAATTACTGATGGCACGGGTGCAACCGTAGACCTGCTGGGCAATGTGGATGCGACGCAGACGACCATCAATGGTGGTGACGATGCCGACACATTCAACATCCTGCCAACAGATGATTCCCCGATTACCGTGAACGGTGGTCTTCCTACATTCCCGGGTCCCGGTGATGTGTTGAACATGGACTTCAGCGCTATCTCAAATCCCTTGTTGACACTGGGAGCAGCTCCAGGCTCGGGAACGTTTGACTTCCCATCTGATACCGAACAGACTGTCGATTACACGGGAATCGAAAACGTGAATACCAGCACAGGTGGATATCACCTGGTGCTCAACATGTTCACATCCGGTTTCCAGAATACCGTTGCTGATACGATTGATGCGACTGTAGATGCAACTGACACCGATCTGCTGCTGGATATCAATGGAGGCAACTTCTTCACCGGAGCGGTCGCCGACATCCTGTCATTCACTACTATCGGATCGACCGATAACGAAACATTGAACATCAATGAGAATGCGAATGGTGTTTTGCCATTCTTCCAGGGGGCAGCTCCGGCAACGATTCCTGGATCCAACGGTTCGCATTTGAATGCATCGGCTCAGACGTTCCTGAATGCGGAATTTGCAGGGGCGGCTCCCTTTACCGTTGACGACATCACGATTCACTATGACGGGGGGCTGGGAACAGATACCCTCAATGTGAACTTCACGTCAGATCATAATACGGGTTACTTCTCAGATACCGACGATGGTCTGGGCAGTGGTAATATTGGTGCCGCTACTACAGCCGGTGCCGACATAGATCTGGGACTGTCATTCGCTCGTCTCGAAGGCGTCGGGATCAATGGTACTGCGACCGGCGGATTACGCGTGGATGCCTCTTCGACTCCCCTTACCGACAATATTACGATTAGCGATGACGGAACACCTGCAGACGGTATTTCACTCATCGACGGAAACATGCAGTTCACCGATCTTCTCTTTTCTGGCTTTGATGATCTGCAGGTCGTTTCCGGAACGGGGGCCGAAACACTGGATCTGATTGGTCTGGATTCGGCCACTACCCTGACCGATGTGGAACTGGATGCCGACGATGTGAATGGCACGGATACGGGTAACGATACAATCCGTGTGCGGTCTACACCTGTTGGTACCGTGACCAATGTCACCGTCCGGGGGGGACTGGGGAATGATCTGATCCAGATCTTCGATGCTGGTAATACCGTTGATAATATTTTCGCCGCGATTGCGGTCTTCGGAGAAGATGGAACTGACACATTAACACTGGATGACTCCGGTGATGTGACCGGTGATGATACGTTTGAAGTGACCTCCACAACTATTGAAGGCATCAGCAGTTCTCCCGGAACCGACGTGACATTTACAGACATCGATAATCTGAACGTCACGGGAACCGCCGGCAATGACACCATCAATGTAAATCTGGGAGCATCGCTGGATCTGAATAACGTCGAAATCAACGGTTCCGGTGGCGATGATACCTTCAATCTGCAGAACAGTACGCCAGCGGGCGTTGATACCCGCTTAAATGGTGATGCAGGCCTGGATGATTTCATTTTCCTGGCGAGTAACGTGCTGACGGGCGTCATCGATGGTGGTGCTGATGTCGACACGATTGACTACAGTAGCTATACCCCGGCCGTGCATGTCATCTTAAATGCAGTAGGTACGACTGATGGTTTCAGGGGAACCGAATCAACCAGTATTCTGGAAACGGTACTCTCCACAGGATTCGATAATATCGACAATCTGATCGGTTCAGCTGGCGTGGATACGCTGCAAGGCCCTGATCTGAGTAATTACTGGGGCATCACTTCTACCGACGAAGGCTTCATCATTGCCGATCGGACCAATCTGAACAGTGGTCGTCCGACAGTAGCCGGGGATGCGATTGCCAGCGGAGCGGAAGAGCGTCTGGATTTCACCAGCTTCCAGAACCTGATTGGTGGCTCGCAGGATGATCGATTCGACCTGTCTGACGGAGCTGGCCTGACGGGAACACTCGACGGTGACAGTGGAAATGACAGCCTGGATTACCGGGACTTTACAACGGATGTGACAGTCAACCTGTTTGCAGGAACTGCCACCAATATTGGTAGTCTGCTCGCTGGTGCCGGCGGTGGTGACGATGATAACAGCATCGAGAACGTCTTCGGCGGTAACGGGAATGACAACATCACCGGCGACAATGACAACAACATCCTGGGTGACGGTTTAGGCAGTGACAACCTGGACGGCGGTGGCTTCGGTGCTGGCGGTGGTATCGGGGCAGGTGGTTCTGGAAATGGCGGAAACGATGTGTTCCTGCTGGAACCCGGAAACGCCGGCAGTGCTGATGTGATTACTGACATTCATGGTAATGATACCGTCGACTTCCGTTTTGCCAGTGCCGGCATCACGTTTGACGTTGACATCATCAACGAGGCACAGACTGTCTTCGGTACGAGCACGGTTGAACTGCGACAGATTCAGCCCGAGCAGCCTGATACGAATCCAAGCTTCATGGAAAATGTGGTCGGCAGCCAGCAAGACGATTATATCTACATCGATCCCCTGTCCCAGGATGGTAACTTCCCGATCGACGGGCCTCCGGTTCTGCGTTCTGCTGATGGACAGGGGGGCACAGACTTCCTGGACTTCGACTCCAAGGGACAGGAAGTCATCGACACCGGCTTCTCCCTGACTGCAGACGGCGTGGGTACCGTCCAGTACCTGAACTTCGAAAACGTGACGCCTTTTGAAGATAATCCCGCCTTCATTATCGATAATGGCGATCCTGGATTCACATTCACTGGTGATTGGCCCTGGTTTACTCTTAGCAATACCTATCTCACCACTGGTGCCGGATTTGAAGACGACTTTTATGTTACTGACGCAGAAACTCCCTTTAGTACCGGTCCTGCCCAGGCTTACTGGGAATTCTTTGGGCTGACTCCTGGTGAATATCGCGTTTCCGTGACCTGGCCTTTCTCTGAGAATCCTTCAGCCGCACAGTTCAAGGCAACGGATGCTCCGTTTACCGTCTTTGACGGGACTCGCGATGAAATCGGTTCCACTGCCATTGATCATGGGACCTTTGATCTGAATCAGCAGTTGGAACCGGATGATTATTCAGCCGATGGCACCACCTGGGAAATCCTGGATACGTTTACCATAAGCAGCAGAACATTGACCGTGATGCTGACCAACCTTGCCGACGGATATATTACCGCCGATGCAATCCGGATCGAACGCGTTTCTGCCGGACCAGAGATTGATCTGCTGGATGTGACCGATGCCCTGGAACCTCCGGCACAGATTGTCGACGGTAATCCCGATGGGATTCAGTTCGGTCCCACAGAACTGTTGACCAATGCGGTGCGTACGTTTGAAATTACCAATTCTGGCTCATCAGATCTGACGATCAGTAATGTTTTAGTACCCGCCGGTTACGAAACCACTCTGACGGATCAGGTCATCGGAAGCGGGAATACGGTCTCATTTACAATTACCATGGGATCTGACACCTTCGGCGACCGTTCCGGTATCTTCTCATTCGAAACGGATGATGTGGATGAATCGACCTTCAATATTCTGCTGGATGGTCAGGTTTCCAATGTCATCATCATCGACGATGGGGATGCAGACTTTTCAGCAACACCCGGTTTTATAAATTTTCCTACGCTGGAGAATCTGGGGTCGAACGGTTATGAAGGCGATGTGACAGGGGCTGTTCCCAATGATCCTGGCTACACACCAGCTCCCGGACTGGAAACTGCTACCTGGACCTTTTCCGGCCTGACGAACGGGAACTATCGGGTCTCTACAACCTGGTCTCAATATTTCAATCGTGTGGAAGATGCTCCTTACTCACTGAATGGTGGTTCGATTATTGAGGTCGATCAGAGTGTAGCACCTTCCAGTTTTGTGGAAGATGGAGTTGCCTGGTTCGATCTGAGTACTTCATTCAATGTCACTACCGGGGAACTGGTCGTCACCCTGACGAACGAAGCCAGTAGCTGGGTCCGGGATCACTGGGATCTGGCTAACGGAGTGATTGCGGATGCGGTTCGCATTGAATACCTGCCTGTACCGGATATTGAGATCACAGTTGATGGCTCACCCGTGGATGATGACACGGGTGTGGTAGACTTCGGCAGCACACTGCCTGGCATCCCCGTGATCAAAGAATTTACGATTACCAACCTGTCAACAACTGACGCAGTGGATGTGACGGGACTGATTGAATTCCCACCGGGTTTCAGTATCCTGCCCACTTCACCGTTCGGTACAGATACGGCTACAGTCCCACTTGCCGCCGGTGCGAGTATTACTTTCAGCATTCAGTTTGACGGGGGAACGAACGGTACCACATTTGGTAAAGTGTCCTTTACAACAGGGGATGCTGACGAGAACCCGTATAACTTTACGGTTCGTGGAGAAGCGGGACCGGCGACTGTCGGAATTAACGATACCAATTTCTCTACATCTGGGACCTGGCAGGAAGTGAATCCAGAAAACATAGGCGATCCTCTGTTTCTGTATGCGAATGAATTGTACCAGCCCGGAACTGGTGCCAATGCCGCGACCTGGAGCTTTGATGTGGAACCGGGGCGATATCAGGTCGTTGCTCACTGGAATGTCGATCCTGGCGTGACCATGAACGGTTCGGGGGCTGCTTCGAATGCTCCTTACACAATCTCTGATGGAGTTTCTCCCGTAACTGTCTATGTGAATCAACAGACCAGTTCCAATGATTTCCTCGATGATGGAATTCTCTGGGAATACATCGGCGATCCGTTTGTGGTTTCCGACCCCAGTTCAACATTGACCGTACAGTTGACCGATGATGCTGATGGTATCGTTTACGCGGATCAGATTCGCATCTATCGAGTTGTCGATCCGGTGGTCAAAGTCGAAGTGGATGGCGGTACGGTTGAAGACAGCGGGACGGTCAACTTTGATGATACGATCGTGGGAGCTTCTGTGGTCAAGACATTCACTGTGACCAATTACGGTGAACGAAACATGGCCCTGAGCCCAACGATCAATTTTCCTGCCGGCTTCAGTCTCATCAGTGGGTTTGGATCAACTAATCTGGCACCTGGTGCATCCACCACCTTTACCCTGCAGATGGATGCCAGCTCAGCCGGCAGCTTCGAAGGTATGGTATCATTCGGTGTCGATTCTTCCGATGCGAATCCGTTTAACTTTACCGTTACCGGGTCAGCAGCAAACTCCATGATTATTGACAATGGTGATCTGGGTTACACGACCAGTGGTAACTGGATTCCACAATCCAGCACTACAATCTACGATTATTACGAAGATGACCAGGATGTATTGGCCAGTGATAATCTTCCCAGTACAGATACCGCTACCTGGGATTTCACGAACCTGGCAGCAGGTACATACAGTATCTCTTCACACTGGGGTTCCCACAGTAACCTGTCTTCCAATGCTCAATTTTTGATTTCAGGAATATTGGGTGGCGATATCACCGTATCGCTGGACCAGCGTTATGCTGCCGACGATTTTGTTGATGGTAGTGGTGTGAACTGGGAAGCACTGGGAACATTCCAGGTTGCCGGCGGTAGTGATTTAACGATTACTTTGCTGGATAATGGAACTCCCGGTAGGCTGGCCGCTGATGCGATGCGTCTGGAAGTGCTGTTACCCGGTACGATTGATCCGGAAATCGAAATCGAGGCAGGTGCCGTCAGCCTGGTTGATAGTGTAAGCAACATCGATCTGGGTACCGCCTTCTATGGAGAAACACTGTCCCAGACATTTACGATTACGAATACCGGAACCGATACTCTGAATCTGTCTTCTGTCACCCTGACTAATGGCTCTGTGTTCGGTGTTCCAGTTCTCCCTGATTTTACAATATACGCTGGTCAATCGACGACGTTTACAGTGGAATTCAACAGTACCGGAACAGCCGGTCCGGAAACCAGCTTACTTACTATAAACAGTAACGATAGTGACGAAGGCTCGTTCGAGATTGATCTTTCTGCCACGATGACGACTACACTGATTATCGACGACGGTGATACCGGTTTCAGCAGCACAGGTGACTTCTTTGCGACAAGCTGGCTGGCCTATTACGAGTGGGATGCCCATCAGCTGAATACCGGTGATACCGGAACGGCAACTTGGGAATTCAGTGGTCTGAATCCTGGTGACAACTTTAATGTATACGCGACCTGGTCTGCCCATGGAAGTCTGGCCACCAATGCGGAATACTCGATTAACGCGGGTGGTCCAATTGTGGTCAATCAGCGTCTGGCCCCCAATGACCTGAACAGTGATGGGGCGAACTGGGAGCTTTTGGGGACTGTGAATGTCACAGCCGGTGGTTTGATTTCTGTTACACTGTCTGAGAATGCTGCCGATGGAAGAATCCGAGCTGATGCTATTCGCATCGAACGCACGGGGCCACTGATGGCGGCAGCGGGTGTCAGTACTTCGAATGCTCCTGCGATTACTCAATCCGATCTGGATTCTGTTCGCGACGCTGCATTGAGCTACTGGAAATCGACAGGATTAAGTGAAACCCAGATCAGTCTGCTGGAGTCTGTCAGTTTTGTTCTGGCTGATCTTCCTGATGCAATGCTGGGGGCCGCGACTACCACTACAATTCTGATCGACGTCAATGCCGCTGGCTATGGCTGGTTTGTGGATGACACGCCGTTCGACAACAGTGAATTCAGCCTGGATGCCAGTGGTGAACTGGTTGCCGGTACTGGAAGTGCAGCCTATGGCCAGATGGATCTGTTGACGGTCATGCTGCATGAAATGGGCCATACTCTGGGTTACGATCATGACGATGATGGTGACTCGCTGATGAGTGATGCTCTGGATGCCTCGGAACGCCATCTGCCTGAAATCGATGATTTCTTCAGCGGTGTGGCTGACGGGGATAACCCACTCTTGGACTAAATCAGTCGTGAAAAATGATTGACAGACAGTCCCCGAAAACTTCCGGTTTTCGGGGACTGCTTTTTTAAATAAGAGGCGTATTCGTCTGACTGCAGGTGGTCTTATTCAGAACGGGGAGTCAGCAGCTGGCGGAAATTGGTGCCGAGTATCAGACGTTTGTCCGCTTCTGAAATCTGTGCTGCCGTGACTTTGCATAGCTCGGTTCCCAGCGAACGGGAAGGCAGGTGGCTGCCGAAGATAACGCGGTCGGCTCCCAGTTCACGCACTGCCATTTCGATGAAGCCGGCGGTAGGATCAAAACCAGAAGTTTCCACAAGGATATTCTCCGAATCGCGTACTGCGCGAATGCCACGTTCCCACTCACCGCCGGAATGCGCGCAGATAAATTTCTGCTGCGGAAAGCGTTTTGCCAGCACTGCCAGTTCGGAAGGAGTCGACATACCCGTGCTCTTTTTACCTCCTGTTATGAACCAGGTATGCTGCATGATTACGCCATTCAAGTCTGCAATCCGCTCGATGAGAGGGTCGAAATTGCGATGCGTACATGTGAGAGCTGCCGGCCCGCCTCCCGGAAAATAGACGCCGCGCATCGGACCGTCCTGTAACCAGCGATTGAGTGCCTCCAGTGAGCCAGGCACATTATTGGCGTTGAGTTGAATCATGCCCAGCAGCAGATCAGGCCAGCGTTTCAGCGGCCCTTCCACAAGTTCCGGATGTGCTTTCAGCTTCTGTTCCAGATCACGGTCCGTCGTTGTCCCAATGCCGACATGCGGGAAGTAGCAGAGTTTCTCAAACTTTCCGGCTTTGATCGCGGGCATCGCCCGTTCTATTTCGGCAAACAGACTGCTGTTGCCATCTCGGCCCGGATGGGAATGGGCTGGTGTGAAATACGAATCCCAGATGCGATAGTCTTCCAGCACTTCACCGGCAGGCAGACCAGCTGTCTGAGGTGGGGGAGTTGTTGTTTTTGAATCGTCTGTTTTGACTCGGATCCTGTCAGGCTGTTTCTGGTTCGCTTTACTGGCAGAAAAGAATTGAGTCGCGTTGTCTGCCAGTACGAATTTCAGCTCTTCCGCGTCAAGAATCGAAGATTCAGAGACACGCACTAATGCGGCTTCGGGAATCAGAAAAGGGGCGTGTGTGCCAAACAGGACTCGACCTGCAGGGAGACGCTTCACCAGCTCAGGTACGCCATCGGTACTCTCCAGCCGGGCCGTATCAAAGAATATGCCTGGCGCCTGGCTGAGTTTGTTGATCAGATTCGGGCGAAGTCTTGCGTTTAACAACTGCAGTCTGAGTCCGGGTACTTTCTCTGCCAGTTCCGGAAGTGGTGAAAGCTCTACGTCGGCAATCTGCAGTGATTGATGCTGGGTGCGGATATCTTCGAGAGAGACGGCGAGTTGAACGAACAGTCCTGCAGCGGTGGCCTGTTGTAATAATGCCAGCAGACGCGGATCTGTGAGTGTATAGCCGTGGTAGTTGGGATGCAGGCGGATGCCGGACATCTGATGTTTTTGTCTGCATTGTTGTAGATCGTGTTCCCAGTCCGGTAATGTGGGGTTGATGGAACCGATGGGAATGAGTTGGGGGTAGCGTCGGCATTCGTCAGTCAGTCGTTGATTGACTGACGAAATGTCACGATGCAGAATGCCCTCGTAGCTGCCTGCCCAGGCCTGCTCCATGCCCAGGACTTGAAGTTTTTTTACCAGTGTCTGAGTGTCGTCAAGCGGGAGCTTTCGAAAGGGCCACTGAAACAGGCTGACGTTGGTATCGATGATTTTAATATCGGGTGTCTGGTTTTCTGCAGACTCTGTTGTTTTCAAGCCGAAAGTGGCGGCGAAACCGACTGTCGCAGATGTCGTCAGAAACTCACGTCGGTTGAATTCACATCCCGGGTGGTTCAACTGAGTATCTCCTTGACCACGCGAGGTGGATTAACACCGGTCAAGCGTTCTTCGAGTCCGCTGCGCGTATAGAAAAGTTCCTGGTGATGGAGCCCCAGCTGGTGGAGGATTGTGGCGTGGAAGTCGTGGACGCTGACGGGGTTTTCGACCACGCTGTGTCCGAATTCATCGGTGACGCCGTAAGTGGTGCCCCCTTTGATTCCGCCACCTGCCATCCAGGATGTGAAGGCCTGCATGTTATGATCACGGCCCGAGAAACCGTTAGCGGATTTCTGTGTAGTGGGAGTGCGTCCAAATTCGCCGCCCCAGATCACCAGGGTGGAGTCGAGCAGGCCTCGTTGTTTAAGATCGCGGAGCAGGCCGGCAACGGGTTTGTCGGTTCGCTGACACATGGCGCGGTGATTGGCGGCCAGGTCGGCGTGGCTGTCCCAGGGTTGTTCTTCGAGGAAGATCTGTACGAAACGGACTCCCCGTTCGACCAGTCTGCGGGCGAGCAGGCAGCGTTTGCCGTACGAGTCGGTTTCCTGCGCGCCGATGCCGTAATCTGTCAGGGTGTGTTGTGTTTCGCTCGATAAATCAAGGGCTTCTGTGGCTGACATCTGCATGCGTGCCGCGAGGCTGTAAGATTCGATCCGGGCGTCCAGCAGGGGGTAGTGAGGTCGTTTGTCACGATGGATGGAATCGAGCTGATTGAGCAGTTTGCGTGCGGACTCGGTGACAGCCGAGGGTTGGTCGTATTGCGGCTTGAGATTTAAAATTGGCGAACCGGTGGGTCGCAGCCGGGTTCCCTGGTACGTGGGAGGCAGAAATCCGGATGTCCAGTTGCGTGTGCCGTTTTTAGGAGCGCCCAGTGGATCGGTTAAGACGACATACGCGGGCAGATTCTGGTTTTCGGTTCCCAGTCCATACACGGTCCACGATCCCAGTGTGGGATAGCCCATGAACAGGCGGCCGCTGTGAATTTTATACAAGGCATTATCGTGGTTGGGGTGATCGGTCCACATGGAGTTGATCAGGCAGAGTTCATCGGCCATCTTTGCGGTCTCGGGAAGGACATCGGCCATCCACATGCCTGATTCTCCATGTCGGGCGAACTTGTATTGCCCGCCCAGCATCTCGCCGATACTCGTGGTATTCGAATTTCCCAGGTCTTCAATGTTACCCGGGAATGGTTTGCCGTCCATCTTGTTCAGAACCGGCTTGGGGTCGAACAGATCCATCTGGCTGGGACCGCCGTTCATAAACAGTTGAATGACTGAAGTTGCTGCAGGGGGATGGTGAGGCTGTTTGGGTTTGAGATCGTATTGCCGGGGTGCGTGCGGAGCGTCATTCGCGAGTGCTGCGGTGCCACCAAAGAAATCCTGGCATAACAGATGTGTCAGCGCGGCGCCCATGACGCCATCACTGGTGCGGGCAAAGAAGTCTCGACGGGTGGAAAGTGGTTCGGGCTGGCTGTTCATATTCATCAGTCAATGTATAGAAACGCGGCAGAGTTAAGAATCGTGTGGCAATAAGTGTCCAGAGCGGCTTCCGGTGTTTCCTTCCAGAGTGCTTCCAACTCCTGCAGAGTGGCCTGTCCCAGTTGACGTTCTTCCTTGCTGGGGGAACGACTGAGGGCCAGTTGGTAGACCAGGTCGATCTGGGCTCCCAGGTCCTGTTTTTGGTCTTCGGACAGCAGATTGCGAACCCGGTCGGCGAATGCATGTGAAAGAGAATGCACGCGTTCGTTATTTAAGAGCATCAGAGATTGAGGCGAAACGGTAGAGACATTACGTGAAACACAGTTAGGGCCCATTTCCGGATAATCAAATGTATCCAGCATCGTCGGTATCTGGGTTCGTCGATATTGCAGATAGACGCTGCGCCGCCAGCCACCTTTACTGGTGGCATTGGCGCTGACGAGACCGTTGCGATCGACGGTGATGGAATCAGGGGGACCGCCGGGAGTGGGATCGAGTTTACCGGAGACGGCAAGGATCGAATCACGCAGTGCTTCGGCGTTCATTCTGCGAAGTGGCATATGTGAAAGCAGTCGGTTCTGCGGATCATGCTGTTGAATCGCAGGAGTAATGTGGCTGGATTGTTTATAGGTACGCGAATTCATCATCAGGCGGTGCATCTCTTTGATGCTCCAGTTCTGTTCGACAAACTGGATAGCCAGCCAGTCGAGCAGCTCCGGATGAGAGGGGCGTTCCCCTTTGACGCCGAAGTTCTCGAGTGTTTTGACCAGGCCTGTACCGAAATGGTGGTACCAGATTCGATTGACCATCACACGTGCAGTGAGCGGGTGATCTTCGGCAGTCAGCCATTGTGCTAAGGCCAGCCGTCTGCCGGTCTTGGGGGTTCCTTCAGGAAAAGGTGGTTTGACTTTGAAGGGAGTACGTCCATCCGTGAGGACCGAAGGGACGCCGGGACCAACCTGCTGACCAGGTTGATCGTGTTCGCCTCGCAACAGGATGTAAGTGGGAGAGGGTTCACCGCGGTCCCAGAGGGCGCGAATTGTGAGCGGTGGTTCCATCTGTTGCTGAACTTCGCTCATCTGTTGTTCGAGGGACGCCACGTTTTGCAAAGCCTGTTGTACCGGTTGCGAGAATTCCGACTCGGGCATGGTTTCCGCAATTCTTAATTTCTCGACCAGAATCCGCTGGCGTTGTGTGCGGGTGTTATCGGCAATTTTTAAAGCCTGCAGGGTTTCCTGCTGTTCTTCTGCGGATTGATCCGGATAGAACTGGCGGAGCATGGCCACCTGTTGTGCGGCGATTGCTTTTTTATAACTCTTTTGAAGTTTACTCAGTCTCTTTTTGAGCAGCGGGTTGGTCTGTTTGACGCGGCTTTTCTGTTCGGGGGTGCCCAGTTCCAGTGAACGGTTTTTAAAAGAGAGCCAGTCGTATTCATCAAGGGCGCCCTGGAAGATTGCTTTGAAGCGATAATAATCACGATGCGGCAGCGGATCGTATTTGTGTGAATGACAGCGGGCGCATTCCAGCGTTAACCCCATGACCGAGGAACCCATCACATTGATGGCATCATAGACCACTCCCAGGCGTTCGGGGACGAAATTCATCGTGCGGGAACCGGTCTGGTCAATGCCCATCCGCAGGAAACCGGTGGCGACGAGGTTGTCGACAATTTCTTCTGTGATCACCGGCGCATTTTCATAGTCGGTTAATTCATCGCCGGCGATCTGTTCCAGCAGAAAACGATCGTAGGGTTTATCGTTATTGAATGCGTCGATGACATAATCGCGGTATTTCCAGGCGACGGCCCGCAGCGGGTCGGAAGAGACGCCCCCTTCGGAGTCCGCGTACCCGGCGAGGTCCAGCCAGTAGCGTCCCCAGCGTTCTCCATACCGTGGAGAAGCGAGCAGATGATCGACCATACTCACATACCAGTTGGGATCATCAGAAAGACGCCACTGTTTCCACTCTGCGAGTGTCGGGGGAATGCCCGTCAGGTCCAGATAGGCACGGCGGATGAGAGTGTCGCGGCTGGCTTCGGGAGAAAATTCCAGTTCGTGTTTCTGCAACTGTTTGAGAATCAGTTGATCAATGGATTTGATATCAGGTTTTGTCCGTGGTGCTTGAAAGGCCCAGTGCTGGCGGTCTTCTTCCGTGACGAGTGGATCTGGTTGCAAACCGACAACTTCCGGTTCGGGATCGACGATTGGTGCTGCAGCAGCGATCCACTCCCGCAGTGTTTCGACTTCTGATTTCGGAGGCCGCTTGACAAAAAACTTCAGCAACTGTTCCTGGGGAGGGCAGGCATGGCTTTCAACGCGTTTGATCATCAGGCTTTCATTGGGTTTGCCTGCGACAAATGCCGGGCCCTGATTGCCTCCTTTCAGCATGCTGGCGGGAGTCCGCAGATCAAGGCCGCCTCGCTGCAGTCGTGCGCCATGGCAGGCAGTACAGCGGAGGAGTACGATGGGCAGGACATCGTGTTGTGTGATCTGCTTTTCTTCGGGCTGATGCGGCTTTTCAGATTTGGCACCGGTATCGATCCACTTGTGAATCAGGTTGCGCTCTGCTTCCGTCAGTTGAGGTTGTCCCTCAGGTGGCATGTCTCCGCCGTCAACCAGAATCCAGAGCATGCTGTCATCGACTGTTTCTGCGATGGCAGATTCTCCAGATTCTCCTCCACGATGCACGCCGGTAATATTTGAGAGATCGAGTCCCCCTTTGCGAACCTTGTCGCTATGGCATTTGCCACATTTTGCAGCGAGAACCGGCTGAATATCTTTTTCAAAGAGGAGTGGTTTTTCTGCGGCTTGAATTGTTCCGAATGGGCCTGGAACAAAAACAACAGCAAGCAGCGGAATTAGAAATCGCATAGGCATCATTGGTAACGCTGGCAGGAGGGTGTGAGGAACGCAGGTGTTGTTCTCTCCATACTACGCGAAGCGGGCAGGGCATACAAGACAAAAAAGACCTGAAACGGGTCTCTGAAATCGTCTGATGATGGGATTCACATTACGATATCTGGGTGAGTTATCGGGATCATCCAGATCGTGGTTCGATGGACGAGAGGTCCGGTTTGCGGTAGTTTGGAAATCGTGAGTTACCACACAAGTCATTGAATTCATGATTCGAGAGGACCGAGGTCGCATGATGAGCCCGTCAAAAACAGTGCGCTGGGGAGTAATTGGTCTGGGATGGTTTGGCGAAGTTCACGCTGACAACCTGTCTGAAATGCCGGGAATCGAACTTGCTGCGTTATGCACCCGACGTCCTGAACGTCTGAATGAAGTTGCGGACCGACTGGAAGTCACGCGACGCTATACCGATTTTCGTGCACTGCTGGCTGATCCCGAAATTGATGTAGTCAGCATCACTACTCACATTAACGATCATCGAGACATTGCCATTGAGGCACTGCGCAGCGGGAAGCATGTCCTGCTGGAAAAGCCGATGGCGCCGACAGTGGCTGACTGTGAAAAAATTGTGGAGGCCGCTCACGACGCGGCTGGTTTTTTCATGGTGGGGCATATCTGTCGCTTCGATCCGCGCGTGACACTGGCGAAGCAGGCGATTGAAGAAGGACGTATCGGCGACATCATTTCCATGCATGCGCGGCGGAATCTGTCCAAAGCGATCGGTGAAACAGTACTCGATGACATTTCCGCTTTGATGGGAGATGGAATTCATGATGCGGACCTGATGCTCTGGTTCAGCGGTGCGAATGTTTCGACTGTTTATGCGCAGGAGGTTCATCCGGGTAAAAATAAATATCCTGATGGAGGCTGGTCGATCGCGCGGCTGGATAATGGTGCTGTTGCGGTGGTGGAGTCGGTCTGGCATTTGCCGGAGTCGACACCTTATACCATCGACGCGCGGATGGAAATCATCGGTACGAAAGGTGCGATTTATATCAATTGTGGTGAGGCAGGTCTGACAATCCATGATGCTGCGGGTGTGAAAATGCCGGACACAATGTACTGGCCTCGGCCGTTTGGTCGTTACCTGGGAGTGTTGCAGGAAGAGCTGCGGTATTTCGCTGATTGTGTCAGAACAGGGGAGCGTCCCGCGCGGATTACTCCTGAAGAATCTCAAGCCGCTGTCGCCTGGATGGCAGCGGCAACGGACTCCGCGCGGACGGGTTCTGTCATTACTTTTTGAAGCGATCTATGATTTTGATGGGGCGTGGCCAGCTGTTTTTCTGCGTTGTGCGCTGATAGAGAGTTCCAATTGATAAGTCTGGCGAAGCACTTGAATGATTGTGCGTTGCCGTTGGTGACCATCAAACTTCGCGAATCAGATTAGGAGGAAATTCCGTTTTTTGAATCCAGGTTCAGACCTGTGATCCTGGATGACTGTTTGAATGTGATTCCCTGGACATAGAGAAAAATAACAAGCTGGGAGGCAAGTCATTACTCGATACCAGACCAGTAAGACTGAAAGCATGCGGCATTGATGCTGGAATTGTAATTTGCGAGGCCCTGTCTCAGAAAAAAAACGTTTATGATCAGTGAGTCGAACCCTATGCAGGTTGAGATTCAGCATGTTCTCATAATCTATAATAGTGGAAATGTTCTTAAAGTTATTGCTTGTAATACTTTGCGGTAATCGTGTGTGCATGGTGAACTCACACCCCGTGCATTATATTCTCGTCCTGGTATGTCTTCTCAGGCTGGGTAGAGAGAATTATACGAGGTGCAGGGTTGAAATATGTTGCTCTGATATTATGATTGTGCTGGAGATTGAAACTCAGTCTCACTGCTCGCCGCCGCTTGCATTCCTCAAAGCCGCACCTATCCCGCCTGATTTAACTGGAGTTCCCAAATGTCGTTTAAGAGTATCCGCACGTCTCGTAGTGGATTCACGCTAATTGAATTGCTTGTGGTGATTGCGATTATCGCGATTCTAATTGCCTTGTTGCTGCCTGCAGTCCAGCAGGCCCGCGAAGCAGCCCGGCGCTCGCAGTGTAAAAATAATCTGAAGCAACTCGGTCTGGCGATGCATAATTATAATGACGTATTCAACATGTTGCCGGTACCTGACGTCGGTATTTCATACGCGACAACATCGCATTGGACCACCAGTTGGGGGATTTCATTATTACCTTATCTGGATCAGGCACCCGCCTATAACCTGTTTAATCAGAATGCACCGAATGGTGTTTCAGATCAGTCAAATCAGGCAGTTATTCAGACACAACTGGCCGTCTTTAATTGTCCTTCTACTCCGCGGAGCAGTCCGATCCAGGGAGTGATCGAGCAGGAAGACGACACTTCCAGCTTCAATACGAATCTGAGAGCAGGCAGCGGTGACTATTTCATCGCCCGCAGTTTCCGTGATCCCGTTTTTACGCCCCAGGAGATTACTGGCGCATTATTTAACGGTGACATCAGTGGCGGCGTGAACTGGACTCAGTGTGGATCCAGAATGAACAGCATCACCGATGGTTTGACGAATACCATCTTCTGTTTCGAACGCAGTAACTTTCCCAATATTCTACGAAAAGGAAGTGTCCCAAAGGATCCTGCTGATTATGTCTATCCTTCAGTGGTTGATACCAACTTCCAGGGCTGGTGGGCGTCAACTCAGCACGACCGCATTCGCAGCTGGACCCATGATGGATTGCAGTATTACGGTCCATGTGTAATCAATTGCACGAACGACTGGGGTGGTGCGTTTTCCTATCATACCGGTGGCATGCATGCCAGTCTGGGAGATGGCTCCGTTCGATTTCTGAGTGCCAATATCGACAAGGGAACGTTTCGTTCTCTGATTGGTAAGCAGGATGGTGAGGTTGTAGGCGAGTTCTAAGCGAAGAAGTTCATTTGAGGCTACTTCGATCGTTTCTTCAGAGACATGACTGCTGAAGAAACGATGCGTTCAGAGAATTGAGGGAGATGTTTTTGATGTTTCAGAAACTGGCCGTTTCGCTGGCTGTATTGTGTCTTGTTGTGAGCAGCGGATGTAGTGAAACCGAGTACGATAAGATTACGACAAACGCCGTAACCGGTCGTCTGACTGTGAACGGGGCACCCGCGACGGGGGCAACGGTCAGATTCCATCCAGAAACGCCTCAGACCGGAACGAAATACCCGCTGCTTCCCAGTGGAAAGGTCGATGCAGAAGGCGTGTATCAGCTGACAACTTATGAAGGGCCCGACGGTGCACCAGCGGGTGCTTACACGGTGACCGTTGAATGGCCCGATCGTAACTGGCGACCGCCGAATGGGGGAATGCCTCCTCCGCCTCCTGATCGATTGCAAGGCGTGTATGCCGATCCCAAAAAATCGACCATTCATCTGAAAGTGGAAGAAGGAGCGAATGAAATGGCGCCGATCGTGCTGGAGAATGTCAAGATCTTGAAAGGCTCTTCTCTCAATTGAGTCATTGAGCCTGAGGGCTTCCGGGAGTTTCATTTATGCTGAACCATCGGCTGCGCAGGCTCTGGGTGATCACGCATCGCTGGCTTGGATTAACGGTGGGACTGCTGTTTGTCATTATTGGGTTGACAGGCAGCCTGCTGGTGTTTCATCACACGATTGATGAATGGCTCAATCCACAAATTCTGCTGACAGAGGAAAGTGATTCAACACGCTCTGTGGATGAAGTTCTGGAAGCGGCAGAATTGAGTGCCACCGATCCGGGTCTGCAGCTGTATTTTGCAGAACCGCCTCGCACATCGCTCGGTGTCTGGACGGTCTGGTTCCGAAATACGACCGATAAAGAAGCTGGTTTTACGCAGATTTATGTCGATCCCTACTCAGCACAGGTGACGGGGCAGCGCGTCTGGGGGGAATACCTGATGACGTGGCTCTACAGTCTGCATTACAAGCTGCTGTCCGGCAGGCCAGGCGAAATTATTGTTGGCCTGTGTGGTCTGATACTGATGGTGTCAGTTGCCAGTGGCATTTATCTCTGGTGGCCTTTGTGGCGACATAGCTGGCGGGTGGCATTTGCCATTCGCAGCGGTCGCCGCTTTCAATATGACCTGCATAAAAGCACGGGGATTATAGCCGCAGTGCTGTTGCTCGTGATTTCCTTTACGGGCGTGTATATGATCTTTCCTGCCTGGATCAGACCTTGCGTCCTGGCGGTATTAAAAGAAGAGACACCTCGTTCTGAAAATAAAAAATCAACGCCTGTGATTCCCGGTAAACGAATTGAAGTCAGTCAGGCGACTGCCATTGCACGGTCCCTCTTTCCGGACGCCGAGTTTAAACGTGTCAAACTTCCTTCAAAACCGCAAGATTCTTTCGAGGTTCGCTTGAGGCAGAAAGGGGAGGTAAGAAGAAGTTCGGGCAACAGCCGTGTCTGGATTGATCAGTTCAACGGAGAAGTGCTGGCGGTGCGCGACTGGAATCAACGTTCAGCAGCTGACGCTTTCTTCGCCTGGCAGTTTCCCCTGCATAATGGGGAAGCGTTTGGGTTGGCTGGTCGCTGGATTGTCTTTGTGTCGGGATTACTGCCTGCCGTATTATATATGACTGGTTTTCTGGTCTGGTGGCGGAGACGGCGCTCACTTAGATCGCATTCTCCCACCCAACTCGAGCTTCAAGAATCAAAATGAAAATACCGGCTGCCATTCTAAGCTTACTGATCTTGATTTATGCTGGATGTCAGCGGGAGACGCTGTCGGTACCTGCTACTCCAGCAGAGAACCCCACGATCACAGTTACTGATCTGGCCGGTCGGGAAGTGACGCTCAAACAACCTGTCGAACGGATCATCCTGATGCGCAGCCTGGGACTATATGAACTGGCGACGGTACTGGGAGACGAAGTCGAAGAGAAGCTGGCAGGCTGGGATTCGTCATTAAAAACCGGTGATCTGGATACCTATGAAAAGTTTGTAACACAGTATCCACGTCTGGAAGAAGTGACGATTCTGGGAGATATCCTGCGCGACACGGTGAGTGCCGAAGCGGTACTGGCTTTAGAGCCCGATCTGGTTATCATGAATACGTATATGCTGAACCGTGGTTCGAAAACAGTGGAGCGACTGCAACAGGCGGGCGTGCCTCTGTTATTTTTGAAGTCGGAAGATCCGTTTCGCGATCCACAGAAGAGTATTCGACTACTGGGTAAAGTTCTGGGAAAAGCAACGGAGGCAAATGCGGCAGCAGACTGGATTGATGCAGAACTGCAGCTGGTTTTCAGTAAAATCGAAACCATTCAAGGGAAGATTCCCACCATATATCTGGAAGCAGGTACCCAGGGACCGGAGAAATATGGAAATACATTCGGGGAAAATCAACAGGGAAAAACAGTCAACTGGGGAAGTGTGCTGGCACAGTTACGGTGTCAAAATATCGCCGCCGGTTCGATTTCCGGCCTATATGGCATGGGAGTGATTCGACCAGAGTACCTGATTACCGCCGATCCGGAAGTGATTGTGATTACGGGGGCGCATTGGACCGCGTTTCCTGACAGTCTGCAGCTGGGATATTATGCAGATCGGGATCAGTCAGTAAAGCGACTGGCTGCATTTACGGAACGGCCCGGCTGGTCGGAATTGAGTGCGGTCAAGCAACGTCGCGTACATGGGATTCACACACGGTTTGGGAGTCACATTATGAGTTTTGCAGCGGCGCAACAGTTGGCAAAATGGCTGTATCCAGAAGAGTTTAAAGAACTGAATCCAGAAGAACGGTTACACGAATTTCACCTGAAGTTCATGCCCGTTGAAATGAGTGGGACCTGGATGGTCAGCCTGGACGGTAATTGATGCAGAGCACCAAATCGAACGATCTCAATCAGGCATATCAGCGTTTGGGCCGACGTCGGTTAGCCGTGATTATGACTTTGGTCATTCTGGTCACGGGCTCATTGTTTCTGGATGTGATTACCGGGCCGGCACCATTGTCGCTGTCTGATGTTATGACGACCCTGTTTCAGCCAGGGGCGGTAAACGAAGCGAATCGAACGATTGTGTGGACCTTCCGCTTACCGACAGCTTTGATGGCGGTGTTTGTCGGTGCATCATTGGGTATCGCCGGCGCAGAAATGCAGACGGTTTTGAACAACCCACTGGCCAGTCCTTATACTCTGGGGGTTTCCGCGGCTGCCAGTTTCGGTGCTGCATTGGCATTAGTTCTGGGATCCGGAACACTGATCTGGACGACAACAGTCTTTGTGCCAACGAGTGCATTTGTGTGTGCGATGTGCTGTTCTCTGGCGATCTTTGCTATTGGTCGTCTCAGAGGGGCATCGGCAGAAACGATCATTGTGGGTGGGGTTGCGTTGCATTTTATTTTCAGTTCCGGGGTGGCATTCCTGCAGTATATGGCTTCTGAAGATACATTGGCAGCCATTGTTTTCTGGATCTTTGGGACGTTGCAGGGAGCGAACTGGCACAAACTGGCAATCATCGTTGTTGTGATGGTTGTGACGATGGGCTTATTAATGTCCCGTGTCTGGCAGCTGACTGCATTAAGGCTCGGAGAACACCACGCCCGCAGTCTGGGAATCAATACGGAACGCCTGCGGCTACAGACGCTGATTCTGGTTTCCATCCTGACGGCGACTGCTGTCTGCTTTACTGGTGTCATAGGCTTTGTGGGCTTGTTGGCACCGCATCTGGCGCGCATGCTTGTCGGTGAAGATCAGCGTTATTTCATCCCGCTTTCTGCATTGAGTGGCGCACTTCTGGTCTCTGTGGCCGCATTGGTTACGAAACTACTGATTCCGGGGACAATATTTCCGATTGGAATCGCGACTGCAGCCATCGGCGCGCCCTGCTTCGCGGCAATTGCCTTGTTGAGAAGGAGATCGTACTGGTGATTTTGGAAACAGCTGGTATCTCCTTCAGTTATGGTTCTCACCGGGTACTCGCAGATGTGAATCTGCAACTGAAACCCGGCATGACTGCGATCATTGGCCCTAATGCCGCCGGCAAATCGACGTTGTTGAAGTGTTTGAGCGGCCTGCTGCGACCCGAAGGGGAGGTTCGTCTGGATGGAATCGCGCTGTCGTCACTCAAACACGAAAAACTGACACGACAGGTAAGTTTCCTACCTCAGGACTTCATTACGACAGCAGTGTTGACTGTATATGAAGCGATACTGCTCGGACGTGTGCATCAGTTGGGCTGGCGCGTCTCAGACGATGATAACAGAATCGTAAATCAGTTATTGAATGAGATGCAACTTAGTGATGTCGCTGATCGATTTCTCAACGAATTAAGTGGAGGGCAAAGGCAACTGGTGGCAATTGCTCAGTCTCTGGCACGCGAACCAGCAGTGTTATTATTAGATGAACCGACGTCGAACCTGGATCTACGGCGACAGTATGAAGTCTGTACTTTGATCCGAAGACTGACGGATTCGCGGGGAATCAGTACGGCGCTGGCAGTACACGATTTAAATCTCGCTGCGAGATATGCAGATTGGGTTTATGTGATTCAGGATGGTAAGATGTGTTGTGCCGGAGAACCGAAAAACGTACTCACTGAATCTTTGATTGCAGACGTTTATGGAGTGGAGACGCTGGTGACTTACAGTCAGGAAGAGAGACCGGTGATTACGGTGTTGGGGCTGGCTACCACTGAATCAGCGGAGTCCGAATCAGGGCAGGGTGCCGGAAACGATGTTTAATACGAATCACATGGTCCTGCGGTTCTACCTGTATTCCTTTTTCAAGAATCTGCGCTTCGCCGATCCGTTTCTGATTCTGTATTTTCTGGCACTGGAGATGTCCTATTCAGAAATCGGACTGTTGCTGGGGTTGCAGCATCTGGTGACCGTGCTGTTGGAGTTTCCTTCGGGGGTTTTCGCGGATTACTGGGGACGGCGTCGGGCAACCGCATTATGTTTTGCCTTTTACAGCCTCTCCTTCACTGGGTTTGGCATGACTGGTCAGGTTACAGAGCTACCGCTGATTTTCTGGCTGGGAGGCTGTCTGGCGTTATTTGCTTTGGGCGAAGCGCTGCGAACCGGCTCGCATAAGGCAATCATGCTTGATTATCTGGACTCTATGGATCAGTCGCATCTGGCGACGCAACTATTGGGACGCACGCGTTCGGTATCTAAATTTACTTCGGCGCTGGCCGCTGTTTCGGGGGGAGTATTACTGGCGTGGTCGCGTGATTATGGATTGCTGTTCTACCTGTCTGCGGGAGCCGCCGTCTGTGGGTTTCTATTATTATTAACATACCCACGCGCTCTGGAAGGGGACGCTTATCGTGCCCGTCGAACAAACTCTGTCAATCCTGAAGACAGCATGCGACAGCCATTTCGAGTGATGTGGCGGCGACCCAATTTTCGCAAGCTGTTTATTCAGTCTGTGGTATTTGAGAGTCAGCTGAAGATGATCCTTAAGTATTTTACACAACCTTTTCTGAAGAACGGGCTGGCGATGTTCGGAATTCCTATCATTGCTCCGGTCGGCGTCAGTGGCTTCGCCAGTGCAGGAGCAATCTTTGTCGGATTGAATGAGTTTCTACGCGACAGTCTGGGGGCGCTGGGCGCACGATTCAGTTCCGTGTTTGAATTGCAGGCCGACAGCCGAAGTCATGCTTTGAATCGGATCTATTTTGGAGGCTTTTTTGCCGTTCTGTTTCTGGCGGGATGCGCTGTGAATCTTAAGTGGGGTCTGCTGCCCGGACTGGTTCTTTTGATGGTATTGACGCTTTTGCAGAATTTAAGACGTCCCATCTTTGTCAGTGCCTTGAATACGGAGATGATGAAAACAGAGCGGGCATCAGTTCTTTCACTGGAAAGCGTCTCCCGCGCAGTGACAGTGGCGGTACTGCTGCCTCTGTTTGGCTGGGCGGCTGACCAGTTTGGATTACTGGCGGTCTGGATATTGGCTACCTTGATATTGTTATCTGGTTTTCTGTTTAAAATTCAAGATGAAGATGTTTCAAAAAATAAATGACCAGACAGATTTCTGGTGGATTGAACTACGGATGGAGCATAGTCATTGAGCATAACCACAGTAGAAGAGAGATTGGTAAAAGATGATGCGGGATGAAGAACTCAAACAGATATTTCACATTGGCTGGACCAATCCAAATGTAGTTTCCCATCGGGTTGAGCGATTTATCAAGGGAGAATTTGGATTTGCTGCTTCGCGCTCCGCCTGGCTGGATGTGCTGCGGAAAACAGTTCCTGGTGAAATCCCTTGTAAGATTCTGGATATGGGGACCGGACCGGGAACGATTGCGTTGCTATGGGCTGAGTTGGGACATGCGATAACGGGAGTCGATTTTTCTGCAACGATGATTTCCGCAGGACGAGAAGCTGCGAAAGAGCGTGGCCTGACTGTGGACTTTGTCGAAGCAGATGTAGAAGCGCCTCCTTTTCCCGAAAACACATTTGATATCATTTCCAGTCGCGCAGTATTATTCACACTGCCTCACCCTGGTTATGCAGTGGCGCAGTGGATACGACTGCTGAAGCCGGGAGGGGTTCTGGTGCTCATCGGCGAGAATAATCCCACAGATCCAGAAAAGCTGAAACGCCAGCATCGCCCGGCTCCTGGCTGGGAACCGGATGAAGCATATCGCAACGCGCTGGAGCAGTTGCCATTCCGCAGTCACACAGATGGAATGGTTCGGGTTGTAATGGAAGCAGCAGGTTTACGGAATATTCAAAATCTGCCGATGCAATCAGTGCTCGCTGCGAGAGAAGAACATGAACAACAAAATCCGAACTATGGTGTGTTGCAGGGAACTCCGTATGTTCTCACAGGCCAGCGAATAGAAGGATCTCGCAGGTTGAATTATTGAGCTGTCAAAAGCAAATTATTTTTTATGACACGGCAGGGAAATCGCTCGACATTAGCTCATCCGCAGATACAATAACACCATGAACGATTGTTACTATCGCCCTCCATATACCTGCCTGTTCTCTCTCCTGTTAACTCTCTTTTTTGCGGGATGTGAACGTAGTGAATCCGCCCCTGCTTCCAAAGCAGGTGAAACGCTACCGGTCTTGAATGTGGAGACTCTGGAAGTCGCAGAAGAAAACTGGCCGCGCATCATCCGGAGCCAGGGAAGTCTGTATCCTGATGAAGAAGCCACGCTGGGAATCAAAGTGGAAGGCCGCGTTTTCAAGGTACATGTCGACCTGGGAGATGTCGTAAAGCCGGGAGATCCACTGGTCACCGTCTACCAGGATGACTTCAAACTGCGAGTCAAACAGGCAGAAGCTCAACTATCTCAAGCGCGTTCGGCGGTTGGTTTGAAGCCCGGCGATTCCGTTGAAAATCTGGTTCCGGAAAAATCTCCTCCTGCCAAAGAACAACAGGCAGAGTGGGATGAAGCGAAAGCCAATCTCGAGCGTGCCCGGGTTCTGTTTAACAAGAAGGTGATGGGACAGGCTGAGTACGATCAAATCGTATCACTCGAACGCGTAGCGGCCGCCCGTTACGATTCTGCGTTAAATGGTGTGCGTGAAAAGATGGCGAATATCACCGTGCAGCAGGCCCAACTGGATTTAGCACAGGAAGAGTTGAACAATACAGTGCTGACAGCCTCCTATACCGCCGTGGTGCAGAAACGACTGGTCGCTCCGGGCAGCTATATCAAAATGGGTGACCCGCTGCTGGTGCTGGTGCGGATTGATCAATTACGGTATCGGGGAACGGTTCCCGAGCGTTTATCGACGCAACTGAAAGTCGGTCAGCCTGTCGAGTTGAAGATCGAATCACTCCCGCTGAAGCAGTCTAAAGTCACACGCATCAGTCCCTTTCTGGATCAGACGAGTCGTGCCCTGCTGTTTGAAGCGGTCGTCGATAATTCCCAGCGTGCTCTGCGAGCCGGTCTGTTTGCAGAAGGACAGATCATTGTCAATCCCGACCAGAAGGCGATGGTGGTGCCGATGTCAGCTGTGGTGCAGTTCGCCGGAACAGAGAAAGTCTGGAAAGTCGAGGATGGTAAGGTGAAGATGCAGGAAGTCTTGCTGGGTGAACAGCGAGGCGATCGGATTCGTATTTTAGAAGGCTTGAAACCGGGAGATCGCATTCTACTGAATGCCCGGGAAGGGCGTCCCGGGGTCCTGGGAGATTCGAAACCACTGCCGACTGAAGTACAGAAAACCCAAATTTAAGATCATTCTGAAAAACGAGTTCTGCTTTCGCATAAAGGGAATCGACGTTGTACGGCTTAGCGGAAATCTGTGTCAAAAGGCCTGTCTTCGCCTTGATGCTGATCATGGCATTAGTGGTGGCGGGTCTGGTTGCGTTTCCCGAGCTGGGCGTCGACCGGTTTCCGAACATGGATATGCCTTCGATCTATGTACGTACCAATTATCCTGGTGCGGCATCGCAGGAGGTCGAATCCGAGGTCAGTGCGGTCATTGAGGACGCGGTGGCGACAGTAGCCGGCATTGATGAACTGCGCTCCATTTCACGCGACGGCCGTTCGTTTGTGATCATCACGTTCAACCTGAATCGTAATGTGGATGCCGCGACTCAGGATGTACGCGATGCTGTCTCGGGGGTGATGAATCTACTTCCGCCGAACATCGATCCTCCTATTGTTCAGAAACGGGATCTGGAATCGTCGCCGATTATGACGCTGGCAGTTTCAGGGCCGCGCACCTCGCGGGAACTGTTTCTGTTTGCAGACCGGTATGTGAAAAATGTGATCGAGTCGTCTCCCGGTGTAGGTGAAGTTCAGATCGCCGGTGCAGCGGATCGAGCGGTGAAAGTAGATATCGATGCCGATCGGCTGGCCGCCTACCAGATGTCAATCTTACAGGTGCGCGATGCGCTGGTCAGGCAGAATACCGAAGTGCCCGGCGGCAGGCTGGATCAGGGATTTCGTGAACGCTCATTGCGCACGATGGGCCGCGTTGCTGACTCCGACCAGTTTCCCAATCTGGTCGTAGATACTGTCAATGGCACACCGGTACGACTGGCGGACCTGGGGACCGTGATCGATGATACAAAAGAAGTCCGCACGATTGCGCGGCTGAATCAGAAACCAGCTGTCGTATTGGAGATTCAAAAACAATCGGGTGAAAATACCGTGGCGGTCGTGGAAGGCATTAAAAAAATGCTGCCTCGCAGTCAGGAGTTACTGCCTGACGATGTCAAAGTCAGTATTGTTCAAGATCAGTCGCGTTATATTGTTACTGCGTTGCATGAACTGGAACAGCATTTGATCTCGGGCAGTATTCTAGCCTGTATTACCGTATTGATCTTCATGCGCTCCTGGCGTTCAACAATAATTGCTTCGGTAGCGATTCCGGCTTCGATTATTTCCACATTCGCCTTTATGAAACTGTTCGGTTTTACGCTGAATAATGTGACCATGCTGGCTCTGGTACTGATGGTGGGCGTGGTCATCGACGATGCGATTGTGGTACTGGAAAACGTATTTCACTGTATTGAAGAAAAAGGAATGTCACCGCGTGAAGCGGCGATCATCGGAACGAAAGAAATCGGTCTGGCGGTTCTGGCAACGACGATTTCGCTGGTGATTGTCTTCCTGCCGGTTTCGTTTCTGTCGAGTGTGACCGGGCGACTGTTATTTCAGTTTGGCGTAACAGCGACCGTTGCGATCCTGGTTTCGATGCTCGTCAGTTTTACTTTAACCCCCATGATGTGCAGCAAACTGCTGCGTCCTGAAGAACCAAACCCGGACGGGCCGGGGTCACGTTCGGGGTTTTATCATATTATCGAATCGTCCTATCTCTGGATTCTGAAACTCTCGCTGCGTTTTCGCTGGCTGGTGCTGCTGATTTCGGTGGGGGTGATTCTGAGTAACTACCCGCTGTATCAACTGGTGAAGCAGGACTATATTCCTCTGAATGTAGATGAATCGGAATTTGAAATTCGACTCGAAGCCCGCCAGGGAGCGACGCTGCAGTCAATGAATCAGGTCATTGACCGAGCAGAGGAAGAGTTGATTAATACTGATGGAGTGGAAACACTGCTGCTGACAGTCGGTTCCGGTGGCTTTGGTGATGTGAACCGGGCAAGTATCTTCGTACGTCTGACCGACAGCGAGCAGCGGACCTTTTCGTTCGGTCGTTTTTTTGGTGGATTGTTACAAGGTGATTTCAATGCCGCGTTCCGAGGAAACTTTACGCAGCGTGAAAAGATGGCAGAGGTCAGAAAGAAGCTTAAAACAATTCCGGATATGCGGATTTCCGTACGTAACCTGACATCTCTGCGTCAGGGGGCACCCGTCGATATTGACTTTTCAATTACGGGACCTGACATCGATGGGCTGCTGGACTTCAGTAACAAATTACGCGAAAAAGTAAAAACGATTCCTGGTATCGTCGACGTGTATTCCACGTTACAGATTGATAATCCGGAACTGCTGGCACGCATTGACCGGGAACGGGCGGCTGCTTTAGGGATTGATGTGCAGGAAATCGCTGATACGCTGCGGGTTGCAGTGGGAGGAGATGATCGGGTTTCCCGTTACCGAGATCGGACCGTGGATGATGCGTATGATGTGGAATTGCGTCTGGTCGGACTGGATCGAGGAGATGTTCAATCCATTTCACAGTTGTATGTGCGGACGTCACCACAGGCGATCTCAGGTTTATCTTCAGCTACATCCGGAAACGGGTTGGCGCGAATCGATAACGTCGTGGACTTCGAATTCAATACTGCTGCTTCTCGAATCGACCGTCTGAATCGACAACGCATGATCTCAGTGCGTGCGAACATGGCTTCCGGCTATGCGCTGGGGGACGGGATCGCTGCCATGAATGCCGCTGCGGAAGAGATTGGTATCCCTGACGGCTATAACACAATGGTGCTGGGTGGTGGTCGGGAACTGGAGCGAACACTGGGTGATTTTGGCTGGACGATGGTTCTGTCCTTTATATTCATGTACATCGTCCTGGCGGCACAGTTCGAGAATCTGGTTCATCCTTTGGTGATTCTGCTGTCATTACCGCTGGCGGTGCCTTTTGGTTTATTGAGCCTGCATTGGGGAGGCGAGACGCTCAACCTGTATTCTGCGCTGGGGATTCTGGTTTTATTTGGCGTGGTGAAAAAAGCAGCCATTCTGCAGATTGACCATACCAATGCACTGCAGTTACAGGGCTTTCCCCGCTACCAGGCCATTCTCCAGGCGAACCGGGATCGCCTGAGGCCGATTCTGATGACGACACTTTCATTTGTGGCTGGGCTGATTCCGTTGTTGATTGCCACCGGTCCGGGAGCCGAAGAACGCCGCTCCATCGCTGTGCTGGCAGTCGGCGGGCAGACGCTTTCACTGCTGCTGACACTACTGGCGATTCCTGTGCTCTACACATTTTTTGATGATCTGTCGGCATTCTTTACGGGACCGAAAACAGTCGATGGAGAGCAGGCTGTTCTTGAGCCTGCGAAAAAAGAAGCGCATGCGATGCAAAAAGAGAATCTCGTTCGTTAAGATAACAGTGATTCATTAATGTCTGGCATGCGGTGCCTGATTTCTGCGATTCTCCTGTTGTAAAGGTCTCTACCCGTGAAACCACAAATCCTCTCTGCCTGCGCTCTGGTGCTCTGTCTGACCGTGCCTGTATTTGCTGAAGACCGCGGGAAACTGATTTTTGAAGACGATTTTGAACGCAATGAATCGCAGGAAACAAAAGATGAAATCGGGAAAGGCTGGGGGACGAACAGCCGAACACGGGCTGCCGGCAATAAGCAGGTCGATCTGAAAAATGGAGCGATGTATATCTATATTCACAAAGTGGCGGACCATGCTGTTTCAGTAACACATCCGGCCGAATTTCGGGATGGTTCCGTCGAACTGCGGTTCATGCTGGAAAATGAAAAGGACAGCCTGGGACTCAATTTTGCTGATCTGAAATATAAAAAAGTGCATGCAGGTCATCTCTTCATGGCGAAAGTCAACCCGCGATATGTCGAATTGACCGACCTGAAAACCGGGAACATGGATTTAAAAACCCGTGAACTGCGTCTCGCGAAGAAGCTGCCACCAGAACTTCAGGAACAGTTGAAGACCAAACGAAAACGCTTTCCGGTCAAACTGGAAAACGGGAAATGGTACACGCTGCTGGTGACTGTCAGCGGTGAGGAGTTGACTGTTAAAATTGATGGCAGAACCGTTGGATCATTTTCATCGGCAGGGGTGGCACACCCGACCAAACGGTTGCTGCGACTGTCTGTCCCCCGAAACGCCGTTGTGGATGATGTGAAAATTTATGCGAAATCAACGCATGGTTGAGCGACGCGTCCATAATCTTCTTGCACGTGAAGAATGGTAAGGATACCATAATTCTACAAGAACTGATGTTTCCTCAACTTTCAGAAAGGGACGAGCATGGCAGCCCGATTTCAGATTCAACAGGCACGAAACGGCAAGTACTACTTTCACCTGCTCGCGAATAACGGTGAAATTATTCTCGCCAGCCAGATGTATGCATCTAAATCATCGGCGAAGAAGGGAATCCTTTCGGTGCAGTCAAACGCTACTGATCCCAGCCGCTATGAAGCACTGGTCAATAAAGCCGGCGAACATTATTTTGTGCTGAAAGCGAAAAATTCTCTGGTGATCGGGACCAGTGAAGGGTACGCCAATTCGACCGGAATGAAGAATGGAATCAAGTCTGTGTCCCGGAATGCTCCCAAAGCGATCACGGAAGATATCATCGTTAAGACCTGAATTCCTGCTTCTGTTTTAGAGTTCGATCACGGCTCTCAGGCCAACTAAGAGGGCGGTGTCGACGGTCTGGCGAGCAGGCCTGAGTACCTGCATATCAGCGGTCAGGTGGAACCATTTTGTGACTTCAATGTTGTAGAACAACTCTACGCCATATCCATCTCCCACGCCTCCCAGAATGGTATTGATAAAGGGAGACAGTCGGTCGCTGGTGGCAGAATAATACCAGCCCACGCCAAACGTATCTGCTTCGCGACTGGAGATCGGGCTGTTGCCTCCTACGCCGAAGCTGAGAAACCATTCAATCGGGTTGGTCTCTGCATCCGCAATACCGGCACGGCCGAAGAGGCCCCAGCCTCGCGTAGCATCGCAGGGATCAACGAACAGGTATTGATCGAAGTTCCAATAGAGCGACCATGAATCGGTTTTGCGGCTGATAGGAATATCAGGCAGTACAATAAACGGGTCCTGTTCAAGCGCCGCATAATCACGACTGCTCCAACTGGCTCCAAACAGAAAATGGCCGGGGCGGCCAAAGAGATTTGTGGGAAGGCGCAGTTCCGGAATGACGGATGCGCCGTTGGCAAACAGTTCATCAAAACCGCTGGTTCGCGATGTATCGGTGGAGTTGATCACGGTGAAGGTAAAGATCGGCTCACCTTCCTGCATAATCAGAAACCCGGCGCCCAGCGAAGAGTAAACAATGGTACGCAGACCAATGGGAGTGGCGACAAAGGCGGCATTGGTGAATTGTGTTTTACCTCGACCGTGTGCAAACGCATTCATGTCTCCATCAAGCGTATCCATTTTACCGGCGAAGACTCCAAACGATTCGGAAAACATCTGCGTAAACAGAACATTAGTCAGATAGAGTTGATCTCTGTCTGCGACCGGGAGGTCAGGCAGTATGTTGGCCGGTATGATGGCGCCTGTGGCGTTGTTGATGCTTTCACCGAAGCGATGTTCTGCGCGGAGTTTTACAAACAGTCCCTGCGGTCCGCCGAGCTTGCCCGAATCGATATTCATCACATAGTCGCCATGCCCGGCGTAACGGAATTCCTGTTCGGCTCCTCCTGAGGCGACCCCCATATAAAACTGGGAGACGTCCGCATCAAAGGTGATGCCTTGCTCAGCCAGACAGGGCCTTCGCTGAAACAGGTTTTCCGTAAGTGTGGTTTGATTCCAGAAATCAGGACCACTGCATTCACAGCTGGAACATGTCTGCTCATAAGCAGGCTTCTCTACCCGAGGCTCTTCTGGCAGTGATTCTGGTATCGCGTCGTCGGCAAACGTGCTGCGAGTGGAAATGACAAGACTGACAATGCAGATTGAGCACCAGATCGATTTGAAAATCAGACTGGTTCGCAGGTTGTGGTGTTTTTTTATCAAACCTGGGAGCATGGAATATCTCGAAAGGGATCCTGTGAAAAAGCTGGTCCTTTCGGTATCTTTCGTCGAGCCACTCTGTCTTCTCGATGAATTATCTATTCAACAGGCATAATCTGAACACTGCGAGGCTGGTTCTAACGGTTATGTCGATTAGTGAAGGAGTTTTATCTGTTTAAGGTGCGGGGTAAACGCGGTTCCAGTCTTTCCGCATATCAATCACGGTCCAGCCTTTCTCCGTTCCCTCGTCAAGGGCTTTGTCGAGTTGGCCGATGTGCGAGTTGCGGTCGTAAGCGTATTCCCGCTTTGCATCGGTATGGTGGACGAGGGCTTTGAAGGTATTCGGCTTACGGTCCGTCCACTGTAACATCTGCAGATCGCCGTCCGAGTTCCCGAATGCCATCACCGGTGCACGCCCGATGAAGCGATGGATGCCGACCGGTTTCCCTTCTTTATCATCGATGAAGTCGATTTCTGCCAGCCGTTCGAGAACCGGTTTGCCTGCGCGTTCCGCCAGTTTGACTTTGATGCTGCTGCCGATGACCTGTTCGGGGGGGATGCCGTAAACGTCTTCTGCCCAGACTCGCATAAAATCCACACCGCCGCCGGAGACAATATAGGTTTTAAATCCGTTTTCACGCAGGTAGTTCAATACTTCGCGCATGGGTTCAAAGACCAGTTGTGTATATGGAACATTTTTCTGCGGATGGCGGGCAGTTCTTATCCAGTCTCGTACCGTTTCTTCAAATTCATCTGTGGTCATCCCGCTGTGTGTTACTGCAATGATTTTGAGTAGACCATCTTTCCCGGATGCCGCTGCTGTTTTGAGATCATTTTCCAGAATGGCTTTGAAAGGTTGTTCGTTTTTCCATTCCGGATGCTGATCCGCCAGCGCTTTCACTCGATCCAGGGCAAACAGCAGCTGAAAATAAGCCGGTTGTTCAGACCAGAGGGTTCCATCATTGTCGAAGACGGCAATGCGATCCTTCGGCGGGACATAGAGCGGACAACCATCATTGGTCGCGCATTTGACGAAATTGAGAATCGCATCTTTAGCAGGTCCGTTGTTCCAGGAAGGGAGGGGGTCTGCTGCAGAGACAACTTGAGTTACAAATAGAAACAGTAAAAGAAATAAGTATCGCATGTCAGGAACCCCTCGCCGGGTATTGGCAAATGCAGTGATAAAAGAACAGACGGTTGAACAGGATTCGCAATTCAACCGTCTGTCTGTTTCATTTCAACCAGTCTGATCACCTGCCGCTGGCGGCGTCCTCGATCGTCTTTTTAATTTTTTCCAGGTTGAATGAACCCGGAGTCTGACTGGGGGGGTACTCCTGCATGGTCTGCAGGAAATTTGCTGCAATCTGCTGCATTGGTACGATGACATACACGCGAGACAGGAACCAGTCGTTGTAAGTGGTTGCGTTGTGTTGTGCTTTTTCAAACGGATCTCTTCTGAGATGAAACAGGAGAGGCACGCGCAACTCGGTAAACGGTTCGCGCCAGACTTCAAACGCCATTCCGCGGTTTTCCAGGAAGACGGCTTTCCAGTCTCCAGCCCGGATCGCGACGATTTGGCCGTCATCGTTGACATACATGAACTCTTTACGCGGCGGGTTTTCCGTTTTTCCCGTAAGGTAATCGAGTTGATTATAGCCGTCGATATAATTGTGATACTTTCGACCGTTGAGCTCAACGCCTGCTTTCAGTTTGTCTTTAATTTTTGTGTCGCCGGCAACAGCTGCAAAAGTCGGCAGCCAGTCTTCGTGTGATACTACTCCATTCAGTGTTTTACCGGCGGGAAAATGATCGGGCCAGCGAACGAAAGCGGGAACACGGTAAGCGCCTTCCCAGTTTGAGTTCTTTTCATTTCTGAAGGGGGTGGTTCCTGCATCGGGCCATGTATTGTAATGGGGGCCGTTGTCTGTGGAATACATCACCAGCGTATTGTCGGCAATGCCCAGGTCATCCAGCAGTTTCAGGAGTTCGCCGACCTGCATGTCATGCTCGACCATCCCGTCGTGGTATTCATCGCCGCTGGGACCACTCAGGCCACGATGTTCTTTTTTGACGTGAGTGCGGAAGTGCATGCGCGTTCCATTCCACCAGCAGAAGAAAGGTTTTCCGGCTGCGTTCTGCTCTGTGATGAATTTTTTGGCAGCAGCGACAGTTTCTTCGTCGATGGTTTCCATGCGTTTTTTGGTCAGTGGACCGGTATCTTCAATTTTCTGGGTTCCATCTTCCAGGGCCCAGGAATGGATCACGCCCCGTGGTCCATACTGTTCCTTGAATGTTTTACCGTTAGGCAAGACCAGATCAGCCGGATAGTCTTCGTGTTCGGGTTCCTCTTCTGCATTCAGGTGATACAGATTTCCCAGGAATTCATCAAAACCATGTGCTGTCGGGAGGTGTTCATCCCGGTCTCCCTGATGATTTTTACCAAACTGACCGGTGGCATAACCGTTGCTTTTCAGAACTGTTGCCATGGTAACATCGGTTTTCTGCCAGCCTTCTTTAGCGCCGGGCAGCCCGACTTTGGTCATTCCGGTTCGAACAGGAACGTTCCCGCCAATAAACGCAGCACGACCCGCGGTACAACTCTGCTGTCCATAATAGTCGGTGAAGGAAATTCCTTCTTTTGCAATCCGGTCGATGTTGGGGGTTTGATAGCCCATCATGCCACGATTGTTGTGGCTGATGTTCCAGGTACCAATGTCATCACCCCAGATGACAAGTATATTGGGTTTGTCGGCAGCGGACAGAGTCGCTGTGCTGCATAATGCCAGCAGCATGATGCATAAAGGGAGCTTGAGTGTGCTGGTTTTCATGTGAGGTTCCTCAGATACAGAATTGGCGGACAGACCTGGATGGTCTGAAAATTACAATCTGGCCCGATATAGTTTTAGTCAGAGGTGATAATTTTGAAATAGATCAAATTTGAGAATTCAAGAAAGATGGATCATTTCGAAAACAATTTAATTAAAGTCGATTCTAGCAGCTTTTGGGGGTGAATTCCAATTAAAATTGAAAGAAGAATCGATCAATTCTTATGCAGGACTGAGATGTTTCGATTTAGTAAAGAGATCGAATCAGTAGAACTCAGCGTATCTTAATTTTGTTACAAAAAAAACAGGCTGCTTACTGTTGTGAGTAAGCAGCCTGTCTGGGAATGATTGTCTCATTTTCTTTTTAAAGACTTAATCCTGGAAGAAGGGATGCTGTGCATCGCCGGCACTGATCAGGTAGGCGATCAGGTCGAGGATTTCGTCTTTGGTCATGCGGGCGAACAGATCAGCGGGCATGGGGGAGGTTTTGGAAACCACCAGTTCGTCAATCGTCTTGCGGTCGATGTTGACCCGCTTGTTGGGGTCGGTCAGATCGGTATTCAGAGTCATGTTGTCACCGCTCAGATTTACAACGACGCCGGTATGCACTTTGCCGTCCTCTGTCACGACTGAGATTGCGGAGAACTGTTCGTTGATGACTTTGCTGGGGTTGATCACCTGGTCCAGCAGATCGTGGGGAGAGTACCGTCGTCCGGCTGAAGTCAGATCGGGGCCGGTCATCCCGCCCTGGTTACCGAAACGATGACAGGCATAACAGCCCGTCGCAGCGAACATTTTCTGGCCGTTGACGAAGTCACGTTTCTTCATTTCTTTACTGGCGGCTGCGGAGAGTTCTTCGAGCGTCCATTTGTTTGTGGGACGTCCGGCAAAGATTTCGCCCAGATTTTCGAGGGCGGATTTCTTTTCCGGTTTCTGTGCCAGAATTTCAGCCAGTTCGGTTTTTTGTTCTTCACTGAGTGAAGCGACCGCGTCGGTCCGTACGAATTCGATGAATTTATCGAAGCTCGCGCCCCCTTTGTAGTTGGCAGCTTTCAGGAACCATTCAAAGTAGGCTTTGTGAAGTTCAGGAGTCCAGCCAGCCTTTAGCATGCGAATGGAACGTGCGTACTGCATCTGCTCTTCCTGGGTCGGTGCCGACTGCATCAGCGCGATCGTTTTTTCTGCGACGGTGGGGGATTGCAGCCAGGCGAGTGTTTCGCATAACAGCCAGTTCATTTCAGGGGATTTTGCAGGAAACTGCGGATCAAATTTTTCAATGAGTTTTGCTACCGTTGCGTCATCGGGGCGACCAAAACGGTTCAGGATAATCTGTAAGGCACGTTGCAGCGTCAACTGCTGTGACAGGTCGAGACTGGCGTCATCCAGGTTGATAACAGCGGATAGCAGTTTGTCCCGCATGGCGGTGTCGACTTCGGGAGTCTGATCATCACGATGTTGAGGACAGACGCCTGTGACGCGAGCCAATGCCAGTAAGGCTTCGACCTGTTTTGCAGGGTCAGATTCGGTGAGTGCTTTCTCTGCCCATGTTTCTGTCGGTTGATGCTCAACGGCGGTGCGTGCGGCAAATCGGATGAAGCGGTCTTTGTCGGCGAGGTAAGGCCAGGCGACTTCGATGGCTTCGGGATCCTGTTTGCCGTGAAAGGCTTCCAGGGCATGTCGGGTGTTACGTGCTTGATTTTCGGTGGGTGTTGCTTCGACAGGCTCAGTAGATTCGTCACCCACATAGGTAACCCGGTACAGACCGGATTGCACGCGACGTCCGCCGATCGTGAAATACATGGCGCCATCCTGGGGGCGAATGATGGCGTCGGTAATGGGCAGTGGCGCGCCGGTCACGAATTCTTCTTTGGTGGCGGTGTAGGAAGAACCTTCCGGTTTGAGGTGAATGGCATAGAGTTTCCCCCAGCTCCAGTCGAGTGCGTAGAGTGCGTTCTGATATTTCGCAGGGAACTTCGCACCGTAGCCGAACGTCATGCCGGTTGGAGAACCAGGTCCGGTGTCGAGTACACCCGGCAGATTGTCTGCATAAAAGGGAGGTCGTTTGCCTGCGCCGTTGCGCCAGCCGAATTCAGCACCGCTGGTGACATGGCAGATACGCGTGGGGCGATACCAGGGGGTATTGAAATCGTATTCCATGTCAGCATCGTAGGTAAACAGCTCACCATCGCGGTTGACGGCGGCGTCAAAAATGTTGCGGAATCCAGAAGCGTACGCTTCGAATTTCTGGCCATCGGGAGAAACACGATAGATGATTCCGCCGGGTGCCAGTACGCCTCGGTTATGGCCTCGGCCATCGGGCATGCTGGGCAGCAGGTGATCTTCACCCCAGACCTGTCGCACGGGCGAACTGTCGGCCAGTGCGGGGGGGATGGTGTTGTTTCCGGTAACCAGATAGAAGTCTTCGCCATCGGGAGTGGGCATGAGAGCGTGCACGCCGTGATCGCTGTGTGATTCGACTTCCTGCAGCAGTTCGACCTGATCCAACTGATCATCGCCGTTACTGTCGGAAATACGATACAGGCCTGAAGCGATTTTGCGTTCGTAGTCGTTGACGCCAACATAGAGTGCGCCTTCGGACCAAAGCATTCCGTTGACGCCGCGTATTCCGGCGGGAACTTTTTCCACGTCTTCTGCTTTCACTTCTTCTCCCGCGGGCGGGAGCGTGACGCGATAGAGTCCGCCGTACTGATCGCTGACCAGCAGGCGTCCTTTATCGTCTGTGCAGAGGTTGACCCACGATCCCTGGTCCTGACCGGGAACGGAGTAGAGCAGTTCTACTTTGAATCCTTTGGCGGCTGAGATGCGGTCAATGGGTGTGGCTTTATTGCCACCAATGGCGGCACCGACTTCTTTTTTAGGAGCCGGTTTTTTTTTCTTTACTTTTTTTTTTGGTTTCAGTTCTTTGATTTTCACGTTACGCCAGCTGACCTGTTTGCCGACTTTTTCAGGATGGTTGCCTACGCCATGCACCTGAAGGGCGATGAAGCCTTTGGAAGTCAGATCATCTTTGAGATCGGCAGCGGGAACGCCGTTGATCCAGGTTTTGATCGAGTCGCCACGACAGACGATGCGGTAATGGTTCCACTCGTTCTGCTTAAAGGCTTTCTGGGCGGCTTTGTTGTCTGCGAGGTTGTTTAACCAGCCGCGTCGACCTTCATCGTAAATGCCACCTGACCAGGCGCGATCGGAAGGGTCAATTTCGACCTGGTAACCGTGCACGCGACCGGCGGCTATTTTGATTTTCTTATCTTTGCCGTCCGCGCCTTTGGTTTCAAGGACTTTGTCTTCATCATAAACATTGCTGCGGATCTGGATCCCCGAGTTCAACAGCGGGTCGACTTTGAAATCCACCTGCAGCTCGAAATCGTCGTACATTTTTTTGGTACACAGAAAGCTGTTCGGAGTTTTGGGGACGGAAGTGCCCACGATGGTATTATCAACGATGTCGTATTTGGCTTTACCGCCATGTTGAACCCAACCATCAAGATTCTTACCGTTGAATAACGGGGTGAAACCTTTTTCGTCGGCGTGTGTGGTTACAGTAAACAGCAATGCGAGGCAGATCGCAGAGAGTGTAAAGAGTCGTTTCATAACGTATCCATCGGGTTATCAGGAATAAAAAAGTGACTGGCATTTGACATCATTGACCTGCCAGTCAGTGCAGGAATCGAGGACTTTAGTGGGGGCGATCATCTCTGTTCGTCTCACTCCTGATGGGAGTGAGTCTGATGACAACATTCCAGCTGGAAAAAAATATCACAGAAACAGAAATACGATGATCGCAGTCTATTATGACCATCTGCGCGGGATGATACCAGTCAAAACAGAACGTTTTCGACTGGTTCACCGGCTGTTCAGCAGGTTACTGAAGGGAGTTAATTATTGTTGCAAAATGCATTCCTGTACTGAATTATCAGGAGCTGTAATTTTCACCAGTCAGATGTCGCTGTGATCTGAAATTTATTCGATTCGGTTAAGAATCAGCAGTCTGAAGTCCATGACCTGACTTCCGGGTATTTCCAGAGCCCGCAGAGTGAGCAGCCCCGTCCCTTTGGGTAAGGTGATTTTTCCCAGTGTCATGGGTTTGAAATCTTTGACGAACGACTCGGAGCGGACGGCGCGATCCTGTGCTGCGCCTACCAGTGGCGGATCGTGGGGTTGAGTAATCTGTCCCTGCAGTTTACTGCCGTTAAAACTCAGTTCCACAGTTGAGCCGATGTCTGCCTGTGGGCAGGTGTAGTACAGGATTGCTTCGTAAACTCCGGCTGTGTCGACTTCGGCATTCCAGGTGATACTGTCACTGGGACTGGTCCAGTGATAAAAGAAGGAACAGTTGGGATGCCGGGAGGAGCGTTTGATGTCTCCGTGTGAGATGGCATCGCGGACCGGAAGTTGAGTGGAGCGTGCGCCACCATAGCCGATTAAAAATGGTCGCGTGTCTTCAGGGTAACCGTTCGGCCAGACGGATTGCCTCCAGTCTGTAACCGCCTGCTGCAGTTTTGCGGTGATTTCCGGTTTCTGTTTCGCGATGTTGTTTCGCTGGCCGGGATCGGCGTGCATGTCATACAGTTCCCCTTTGCGAGACAGGCGGTATTGATCGGTGCGGACGCTGACGCGATTGCGCAGGCTGGAGAAAATCATGCGCTCCGGCCAGTCTGCTCTTGAGTTTAACATCAATGGTTTGAGACTGACGCCATCAATGGGTTTGGGCTCGGGGCGTTTGATGCCAGCCAGATCAGTCAGTGTAGGGAGCAGGTCGATGGCTCCGGCGATCTGATTAACCTCCTGTCCGGCAGGCAGATGTCCGGGCCAGCGAATGACGAACGGAGAGCGGACGCCTCCTTCATCAAGCGAACCTTTTTTGCCTTTCATATCTCCGTTCCAGCGAACCCCGTTCGGTCCATTGTCGGAAAAATAGATCACAATGGTATCGTCTGTGATTCCCAGGCTGTTGAGTTTTTTCAGGACGCGTCCCACATTCCAGTCGACGTTCTCACACATGGCGAGGGCGGCGCGGAGGTGATCGGGCTGTTCTCTGTCTGGTTCCCGGTTATGCAGCTTGAGTTGTTTGTCTTTAAAACGATCCCAGTATTGATCGGGCACCTGCATGGGAGAATGGGGTGTGCAGTAGGGGATGTAAGCGAAAAACGGTTTATGGTTCTGAACCTGCTGTTCGATGAACGCCATCGCTTTGTCGGTCAGGTCGTCGGTGATATAGCCGTTCCCTTTTACAAAGGTGCCATTGTGATCCAGCATGGGGCTGAAGTAGTGTCCCCAGTGACCCGAAGTGAAACCGTAGTACTCGTCGAAGCCTTTGGCGTTGGGATGGTTGGGATACTGTGTGCCGTTGTGCCATTTCCCAAAAGCGCCCGTGGCATAGCCGGCGGCTTTGAAGGCCTGGGCGATGGTGTATTCATCAGAATCAAAGCGTTCCTGTCCGGTGGAGACGCCGGTGGTTCCGGTGCGGGCATGGTAGCGTCCCGTCAGGAATGCAGCGCGGGTCGGTGCGCAGACTGCGCCCACGTAGAAGCGGTTGAACTTCACGCCTTCTTTTGCCAGTGAATCGACGTTGGGCGTGTGCAGGTTGGTATTGCCGTTATGACTGAGGTCTCCCCAACCCTGATCGTCGGCGAGGAAGATCACAATATTGGGGTGGGTGGTGGTCTGTGTTGCCGGGCTGGTTTGAGATTTTTTATCAGGTGCATTTTTATTTTCTGCTGCTGTCAGATTACCAGTCAGAATGCACGCCAGCAGTAACAGGGAGAAAAAAGTTTTCATCGAGATGCGCTTTGTTGAACAGAGGGAAGTGATCATTGCTCTTAAACAGATTCATCATACCGGATCAGCCTGGTCGGAGCACGTTTTCGTCGAGAGAATTCTCAAGTTCGCTGAGGATTGGATCGGCTCCGGTTTTCTGCCTGTTTTCAGGGTAATAGCTCATCCGCAACCCTGATTGTCTTCAAAATGCAACAAAACCGTTTGTCTGTCTTATGTGTTATGGCTTGACTTAAGTTTATTCAAAACATGCCTGTTCATGCAAAATTCCTGTTTCTGAAGAAATCTGAACTATCGTGAGGGTAGGGGACCGCGTTTAAATAGTGGGTACGGGGGACAGCCAGAGAAAAATCTACAGTCTGCAGGTAACAATCGCGTGAAGAAAGCTGCTGATTTATTTAAGATGTGTGTCACGAACCTGGGGAAGATCTATCCCCATCCCTGGTTTGCGCTGTGCTTTCTGGCGCTGGCAGTCTGCGAACTGATTTTGTTGTCATTCCATCCGAACAGCTTCTGGAATAATTCCAGCCTGGTGTGGTATGAAACATTGACGCTGGTGGCGCTCTCTGTTTTAACGTGGGCTTCGTTCAGTTGGATTGTGTGGTGGCTGCTGGCACTCGCTCAATCTACACCAGTGGGAAAAAATAAAGGCGTGGTGCTGTTCTTCTTACTGGCGGTCTGTTTCAGTAGCGGATTGCTGTTTTATGTTTGCAGTTGGGTTTTTTTCTGGCGCACCGGTGCGTTTCTGGACTGGGAATCGCTGACCTTTGGCGGCAGTAACCTGCTGATGATGGGACATTATCTGTGGCAGTCAGAACAGACATCGCTGTTGCTGGCCGCAGCAGTTTGTGTGTTCGGTTTCTGTCTGGCTGTTTACGGTTTCAAGCGGCTCCAGCGGGTTTCTGATTCAATTCCGCAGGACTGGTCGAGTGCAAAAATTGGCCGACGCACGGTTTTTTTAACTGTAGAGCTGGTATTCGTGCTGGTATTGATTTCGTCCCTTAATCAGAACAGCATGTTGGCTACGATTGAATGGTGGAATCATGCAGGCCCGGATTGTGATTATGAATTACGGACGCGGTTAAATCCCGTGTTGACGATGACTGTTCAGTCTGCGATGCAGGCCTGGCAGAACGATGAGTTAGAGGGCGAATTGACTGCTGAGGAATCAGGTCCGCTTCGTTCTACGCCTTACGAAGTGAATCAGCGGCTGAAAGACTCTACAGAGCAATATTCCGTGATATATATTGCCATTGAAGCATTACGCAGTGATGTGGTGTTGTTGAAGCATCAGGGGCGGGAAGTGATGCCTCATCTGAATCAGCTGGCGCGAAAGGGAATGAATTTCACGCGCTGCTATGCACAGAGTACCCATTCGAATTACGCTGACCCCTGTCTGTTCAGTTCGCTGTATCCTCTGCGAACCGCCGGGCACCATTATTATTCCCGTACTGATCCCTGGCCGAAAGTCATGTTGTACGATGTGCTCAAGCAGCATGGATACGCGACTGCCATCTATTCTTCACAGAATGAGACCTGGGGGCACATGGATGCGATTCTGGAGAGCCCTGACCTGGACGTCTTCTTTGATTCACGCAGTTATGACGGCGCGACACAGGTGGCTGATCTAGATGTCGGCTTTGCTCAGTATGCACAAAAGACGCACGTCGCCGGCAAGCTGGATGATGCGATTACTATGGAGCAGGCCATCGACTGGATTTCCCGCCAGGAAGCGAAACAGCAGCCTTTTGTGCTGTGTATGAATCTGCAGAGTTCCCATTTTCCTTATGAGCTTCCATCGGGGCAGACTGGGCCGTTCCAGCCGGCGACGATCGATTTTCCTGCTTCGTTTGTTTCTTATCCAAAAGACAAAATTCCGGTGATGCGGAATGCCTATTATAATTCGTTGCATTATGTCGATGAGCAGATTGGTAAACTGGTGACGTATCTGGATGCGCATCAACTGCGAGACAAAACGATTCTGGTACTGGCGGGCGACCAGGGGGAGGCGTTTTATGAGAATGGCTTTCCGACACACGCCGGCCCTCCCTTTGAGCCAACGATTCGTACGGCACTGGTAATCGACGCGCCCCACCAGCAGACTGCTCAAACGATCGATTACCTGACACAGGCGATTGATATTGTGCCTACCATCTGTGGCCTGCTGGATGTTCCCGTGCATCCCTGTTTTCAGGGAATCGATGTGCTTTCTTCGGAACGCCCTGCAGAAGATCGACGGTTGGCGTTCGTGCATTGTCAGTCGACGATCGGCAAAAGTGACGCTGTCATCAGCGGAACCGGCTGGAAACTGGTTCACGACAGAGAGCAGGAGACGACCAGCCTGTATCATCTGAACGAGGATCCCGGGGAAACAACAGACGTTCTGCAGGAAAAACCGGAGATAGCAAAACAGCTTGCCGGGTTGCTGCAGCAGTGGCGTCGACAGCAGTTACTGTACTATCAGAACCCGGCCAGCTACGGCTGGTACTATCCGCCTCGTACACCAAGAGTCTCTGAGCCAGTGTTGCTCAGGGATAAACAAGACTGATATCAGAACAGTGCCGTCAGTGGTTTGGAATCATCGAGCAGATGGTAAGGGCGTTCCAGTTTGTCGTAAGCGATGAGGTCGTCGATGCCCATGGCGTGGTAGACGGTGTGGGTGACGTCAGCGGGGGTGACCGGGCTGTTAAGCGGGTATTCGCCGTAACGGTCGCTGGCACCAAAGGTCTGTCCGCCCTTGATTCCGCCGCCCGCGAGGACGTCGGTCAGGCAATGCGTCCAGTGATCGCGTCCGGCGCCTGATATTCCGCCGGAACGGGGGTCGCCGATTTTGGGTTTGCGGCCCATTTCGCTGGTGACCATGACCAGGGTTTCGTCGAGCAGACCACGGTCGTTGAGATCTTCAATCAAAGCAGAATAGGCGCGGTCGAATTCGGGGAGCAGATTTTCTTTCAGGCAGTTGAAGTTATTGCCGTGTGTATCCCAACTACCGGCGCTCTTGCATTTTTTCCCCAGTTTGTTGAGGTCCCCTTTCCAGAAAACCGTGATGAAGGGGACTTCCGCTTCGACCAGCCGCCGGGCGACCAGCAGGCTCATACCGTTGATCGTTTTTCCATACCGTTCCATGGTGGCCTGTGATTCCTGTTCCAGGTCAAAGGCGGAGGTGGACTCGGAGGAAAGCAGCAGCGAGAGGGCGCGTTCCTGATGCCGGTTCATCGTGGTGACTTCGGCGAAGCTGTCATAGTGACGACGAGCGGTGTCGAGCTGTTTCAGAAGTGACATGCGCTCGGTCAGGCGGTCGGCTGTGACATCCCCTTCGAGGGACATGGCGGGACCACGCAGCTTGAGTGGTTCTTCGCGGGTTCCCTGAATGTACATGGGGTCGTGTTCAACGCCGATACGGGCAGCAAATTGGCCGGGGCGTGTGTAGGGGGCGCGGCTGGGCATGTGCGGCAGAGAAATCGCGTTCGGCAGACTCTTGTGTGAGGGACGTCGTGATGCAACCACGGAGCCCATGTAAGGCCAGTCGTCCGGCATGGGGGTGCGATTATTGCCGAGTGTGATGAAGGATTGATCGGGAATGTGTCCAGTCAGATTATAATAGTAGCCGGCGTGATGGTCGTTTGTGTTGACGGTTGCACCAACGGAATTGATCACGGCCAGATGGTGTGCCTGTTTTGCCAGCATCGGCAGATGCTCGCAGAGTTGAACTCCTGGTGCGGAAGTTTGAATGGGAGAAAACATCCCACGATAGTTGGAAGGCGCCTGGGGTTTCATATCCCACATGTCGAGATGCGAAGCACCGCCACACAGAAAGAACAGAATGGTAGATTTGGCGGTTTTGCGTCCCGGCGCTGATTGAGTCTGAGGAGCAGACTTAACAGAAGCGGGTTTCCCAAACGACATGCCGGCAAAGCCGAGCCCCGATGCCACCAGAAATTGCCGTCGTTGCATATCTCGTTCCTCTGTTGTGAAACAGGAGTCCGGTATAGACTCAATGGTATCATGTGCAGTGTAAACAGCGCGCGTCTCATATCTGTTGATGTTTATGTTAACATTCTTTCCAATTTAAGTCCAGCACGACCTTTGAATGCTGTCGGGAATTGTTCAGGTCGTTATTATTGGAATAACTGGTAGTTTCAGTGGGGAGAGAGGATCACTGTCTGTTCTCCTTGCATCGTCCATTTATGTGGCCTGTTTTGAGGAAAATCTTGCGTGAATTCCCCGCCGGACCAGCCAGATGAACCGGAAAATTCTTCAATAACTCTATGATTGTCACACAGACTCCTGCTGCTTATGAAAGGTATTTCATGTCTTTATCGTGTTCCCGGCTTCTGGTTATATTCTTCTGTTTCCTGATGATTTCTGCCGTCGAAGCAGGCGGGAACCCCGACATCAACCAAGGGGCGATTGACGAATTGAAGTCGGGAAAAACAGATGTGGCGTATGCATCCTGGTGGGGTTTTCAGCGAGAAGATTCGACAGCGGCGCTACAGGCGGCGATTCGTTCCGGTGCGAAAAAAGTGATCGTGGAGAAAATGAACGGGCCGTGGATTGTGACACCGATCCAGCTGGCCAGTGATCAGGAAATCGTCTTTGAAGAAGGTGTAGTCGTTCAGGCGAAAAAAGGGGAATTTAAAGCAGCCACCGCCTCGTTGTTTACCGCTTCACTGAAGAAGAATATTCAACTGACCGGCGCGGGGGCGATTCTGGAAATGCGTCGCGCCGATTATGATGCAGCTCCCTATACCAAAGCGGAATGGCGGAACGGCATCAGCGTGCGGAGTTGCAGCAACGTCACCATTTCCGGGCTGGTGATTCGCGAAACCGGCGGCGACGGTGTGTACCTGGGTGTAGCGAAACGGGGTGTGACCAACCAGAAGATAACGATCAGGGATGTGGTGTTTGAACGAAATTATCGCCAGGGGATCAGCATCATCAGTGCTGAGGATTTGCTGATTGAAAATACCGTGTTCAAAGAGACTTCGGGCACGGCACCGATGGCTGGCGTTGATTTTGAACCGAATCATTCAGATGAATGTCTGGTCAACTGTGTGCTGCGGAACTGTGTCTCTGAAAATAACCAGGGGCCCGGTTATCTGCTGTATCTGCCGAACCTGACACGGGATTCAAAGCCGGTTTCCATACGGTTTGAGAACTGTCGCAGTACAGGCAAGGGGAGGGCACTCTCCGTTACGACCAGAAATAATACACCAGGCAGTGTGACCGGATCGATGGCTTTTGAAATCTGTACCTTTGAAAGTACCGAACAGACTCCGGTGACGTTCCTCGACAAGCCGGCGGATGTCTGTCCGGTCACGTTGAAAAACTGTACGATCATCGGTCCGGAGAATAATGATGCCGCACTGCCGGTCATCCAGTTTACCGCCCGGCCCGGCGTTGTGGGTAAGATTGGAGGGGTTGCCTTTAAAGACTGTCTTGTCAAAGCCGCTGCTGTGCATCCGGTGATGATGTTTTATGATGCCTCGTATCTCTCCGCTGTGGACAATGTCACGGGAACTTTGCAGGTTCAACACAACAATCAGAATGCTCTGTATCGTCTGAATTCAGAGTTAATCCAAAAATGGATGCCAGCGAGTGAAGCGGGGAACATCACACCTTATCAGACAGACATCAGCCGACTTCAGCCGCTGGAAGCAAATCATGAAACCAGTTCGAAGCCACGACGGATGGTGCGTCAGCGTGCGATGTCGCAGTATCTAGTGTATGCGAAGCAGGGTGAGGACGTTTCCGTTCAATTGACTTATCATCAACTGGCCCGTTACACGGGAGATAAGATGCCTGTGAAAGTGACGGCACCTTCCGGCAAAGTGATTCCGGTCGACTCCGTGCCATTCAAGCAGAGTGCGAACTGCGAATTCACGGCTCCGGAAACGGGCGTGTATCGTATCAGCTGTGATCCGGGGGCAAATTTTGTCACGGTGGACCAGTCAACACATCCGTTGTGTTTGGCTTCAGATGGATCACCGATTCGTCTGATGGCTGCGACTGGTGATTTCTACTTCCACGTTCCTGCCGGGATCGAAAAGTGGGCCGTGGGTGTGTTTGGTGGCGGTGCAGGGGAACGCGTCAGTGCGATGCTGTATGATTCCACGGGAAAGCAGGTCTGGTCAGAAAAGAATATTAATACTCCGAAGTTATATACAGAAACTCACAAAACGTCCGCAGCAGGAGAAACATGGCGGCTGGTGCTGGACCGTCCTTCAACGGGGGGCTTTGAAGACCATTATGTGCTGCTGGTAGGGATTCCCTCCGTGCTGGCGCTGACGCCCGGGGAATTACTGGGTCCCGCTGAACCTCTTGAGAAATAAGAGTGATCAAGGATAAGCCTGGGGCTTTAACTGCGTCCTTTTGATCAGCAAGGATGCTTTTGTTGGCAATTCTTTCTGCAGATTCATGACGATTGCACTCCTGGAGTGATAACAGAACTCCCGATGAAGAGTTCGAAGTGTGCTTCATGTAAACTCTGAAGAACAGGAGTCTCAGCTACCAGAGTGTCCACTTTCCCCCGGCTGACCAAAACATGTTGTCGCGATCTGATCCTGATCGATCCACGTTTTCGGGAACACTGCCGTCACTGGTGGAAATGTAGCAGAGCTTTCTCTGAAAAATCGTTTCACCCCTCTGGTTCGAACTTTATAATAAACCCGACCGCCTCTGGGGAAATTTGAATCGATAGCGGCTCTGGTCGATTCGCCAAATCAGAGAGTGAGGCCAGCTATATTCAATCGCAACAGGAAAGAGAATACTTATGGAACGTAAAGAAACTTCAGAGTTTGATCAGGAAGTTCTGGATCTGTATGACGACTATGCTCATGGACGACTCAACCGCCGTGATTATATTAAAAAGCTCGGGATGTTTGCTGTGGGGGGGATGACGGCAGAAGCTCTGATGGCCAGCCTGAGTCCCAACTATGCCTGGGCAGAACAGGTCAAACCTGATGATCCGCGCATCAAGACCGAGACGGTTACCTATAAGTCGCCTGAAGGAGCGGGCGAAATGAAAGGCCTGCTGGCCTGGCCGGCGAAGGGGAAGAAGTTTCCGGCTGTGCTGGTGATTCATGAGAATCGCGGATTGAATCCGTATATCGCAGACGTAGCGCGACGACTGGCCGTCGATGGCTTTCTGGCGTTTGCTCCCGATGCATTAACCCCGCTGGGCGGTTATCCGGGCAACGATGATGACGGGCGTGCGATGCAGGCCAAACGCGATAAAGCCAAGATGACCGAAGACTTTATCGCCGCGGCAAAGTTTCTTGACACCAATCCGAAGTCGACCGGTAAAGTCGGCGCGGTCGGTTTCTGTTATGGGGGCGGTGTGGTGTATGAACTTGCCGTTAAACTTCCCGACGTGATCGACGCAGGAGTTCCTTTCTACGGTCGGCAGCCTGACCTGGAAGATGTGCCGAAGATCAAGGCGCCGCTGATGATTCAGAACGCTTCGCTCGACAAACGCATCATGGCGGGAGCCGGTCCGTTTGAAGCGGCACTAAAAAAGAATGGCAAAACGTTCGAGGCTTTCGTGTATGAAGGGGCCAATCACGGCTTTCACAATGACACGACTCCCCGCTACGACGATGCCGCCGCGAAAAAAGCATGGGAGCGGACGGTGGCCTTCTTCAAAAAGAACCTGTCAGAAAACGATTAACCTGTGATCGATTTCTTCCCCGCTGTCACTTCTGGTGGCAGCGGGGAAGATGCTTTTACTATTCAGTGAATCGATTTTTCTAATACGTAGAATTCGAAATACCAATTCAGGATATTGATGTTTCCTGTCGTCCGTGTTTTGAAACGTGATTGTAAATAAGCCTACTCTATCTGAGATTCTTCTCTCGTGATTATTAGATTTGAAACCCATGGAACTTGATTTTGAAGGCGCGGATCTGGGTCGTGCTTATGCCGTATTATCGTCACTGGTGACTCCCCGTCCGATCGCGTGGGTGACATCACTGGATGAGGCGGGCGTCGTGAATGCGGCGCCTTTCAGTTTTTTCAATGTGCTGGGCGCGCATCCGCCGATCGTCGGGTTCTGTCCGGGGAATCGCGAAGATGGTACGCCGAAAGATACCGCGATCAATGTGCGTAAGCTGCATGAGTTCGTGGTTAACCTGGTGGATGAATCGCTGGCAGAGCAGATGAATCAGACGGCAGCCAGTCTGCCATTTGGCGTGAGTGAAGTCGAAGCGGCAGGGATGGAGGTGTTGCCGTCTTCGACAGTCAAACCTCCCCGACTCGCGGCTGCACCGGCGAGTCTGGAGTGCGCGGAATGGGGGACGCTGCAGATCGGTGATAACCGGCTGGTGATCGGGCTGGTCAAGCGGGTGCATATTCAGGATCAGTACTGGGAAGCGGATACCATGCGCATTCGGTCGGAAGAACTGCGGCTGATTGGCAGAATGGCCCGGCCCAGCTGGTACTGCCGCACGACAGATCGATTCGAAATGGAACGACCTCAATAGTCGAACGCCTGGTCTCTCCGATGCTGCGGTGAAGCAAATGTCACAGGAGACGCGACAGTAAAACGGACACCGTCTATATTGTCAGTCCCGATCGTTCCGGCTGGAATAAAATTTCTTCGACTCGAATTTTACTGCCGCCGGCTAAAGCCCGACTGCGTAACTGATCGCCGATGCGATATCCCAGGATTGCGGTACCGATGGGAGTGAGAATCGAGAGTTTTCCCTCTTTGATATTTGCATCCTGGGGATACACGAGTGTGTAAGTTTCCAGTTCATCAGTTTCCAGATCCCGCAGGCGCACAGTAGAGTTCATGGTAACAATATCGGCGGGGATCTCTTCAGACTCGACGATGTGTGCCACCGCAAGTTCGGCGTGAAGTCCACTTAGATAGGGTTTGTTGCCGATCGCCTGTGTGAAATCGCTGAGCAGCAGATTCTGCAACCGCTGGTAATCCGTTTTGGTGATGAAGATCTTCTGCTGATGCATCGCTGGTCTCCTCTAATATCATGAATCGTCTAAGGGTCGTGTTTTAGACTGTTTCCAGTGTGTCTGTACGTCTCCAGGACCATTTGGCCGAGTAAAATAGAGCCAGAGACACTATGGTTCAAAGTGAAAGACTCTGGTGTGAGCGGGGATTCACAGAACCTGTCTGTCTTGACTGATCTGTTTCATTGCAAAAAACAGACCAGTCTTTCAAAAGTCGAAGGAATATCGGAGCGACAGAAAAATGTGCTGAATAAACGGAACCTGAAAGAGGCTGCCGTGCAGTTGTGGTTGTGAAATCCTCAGCGTATTGAGGCGGCTGTGTGAACTGCCGTTGACAGTCATTGGAAACCGGGGTTGTCAGTTGCGGTAGTCGTTGGCAGACAGTCCATGTTTTTTTAACAGCTTATGCATTCCCTGGCGGGAGAGGCCGGCCTGCTGGGCTGCCTGAGAAATATTACCGGTATATTTTTCCAGCAGGGAGGCGAGGTAAGAGTGCTCGGCGGTTTCGACAGCTTCATTTCGTGAGGCAGTCTGCAAATCGAGAGAGGAAGCTTCCCCGTTTGTCTCCTGCCGCCTGAGTTGTTCCGGCAGATCGTTCAGTTCAATGCAATCAGTACGCGACAGGGTGGCTGCACGTTCAATGACATTTCGCAACTCACGAATGTTTCCCGGCCAGCGATACTGCTGAAAGCATTCCAGTGTTTCAGCAGAGAATCCATTGACCGGGGACTTCACAGGCTTGAGTTCGGGGAGAAAATGTTCTGCCAGCTGCAGGATATCAGTTCCGCGGTCACGCAGCGGGGGGAGTTCGATGTGAATTACTCCCAGCCGATAGAACAGGTCCTGTCGAAATCGACCTTCTTTGACTTCGGTTTCCAGGTCACGATTGGTGGCGCTGATGAAGCGGGTATCGACTTCGATCTGCGAGTTCTTTCCGACGGGAGTAAACTTTGATTCCTGGATGGCCCGCAGGAGTTTAGCCTGCGAGGTCAGTGGTAACTCACCCAGTTCGTCAAAAAATGCGGTTCCCTGATGGCAGAGGCTGAGCAGGCCGGCCTGGTCTTTCACTGCACCGGTGAACGATCCTTTGACATGGCCGTACAAAACAGACTCGAACAGAGACTCGGGAATCGCCGTGCAGTCGATCACCTGGAAGTTGTGTTTCTTTCGATGGCTGTGCTGATGAATAGCACGGGCTACCACTTCTTTACCGGTTCCGCTTTCCCCCGTGATGAGAACGTTGGCATCGCTTTCAGCCAGGCGATCGATGATTTCCAGCAATTCCATGACAGGCGCACTGTTGCCGATAATCTCCGGGTATCGGTCTGACAGGTTGAGCGGTCCACGATCTTCCGTTGTAGCGGGAGGGGGTGTCTTCTCCGTACTGGAAATGGCCCGGCGGACACTGCTGAGTAAATCTTCAAATTTGACAGGTTTCAGCAGATAGTCTGTAATCCCCAGGCGGATACTTTCAATGGCAGAGGGAATCGAGGGGACCCCGGTCACCACGATCAGGGGGATGTGAGACCAGTTGCTGCGCCCGGCACGAAGTAATTCGAGTTTGAAATTGCCCGGCATATTCAAATCGGAGAGAATCAGATCGAAGGGCTGAGTCTGCAGCGCTTCGAGTGCCTGTTGAGCATTGGGAACGCAGACGCAATCATAACCGGATTTGCGCAGGAGTTCGCCCGTCGTTCTTAAATAAAGTGGCTCATCATCGGCGATCAAAATTCGGTGCTGGGGGCTGTTGGTCATCAGAATGCTGCTATTGTTGAATGTGTTTCAGGATTGCTGGATAAATTGGGGGAAACTGGCAGTGAAGCAGGTCCCGGATCCAGGGGCGCTCATCACGTCAATACTCCCGCCCATGGCTTCGATCAGACTTCGCGAAACAGAGAGTCCGAGCCCCATTCCCTGGCGGGGCGTACTGGTTTTGGTACTGAAAAACGGGTCGAAAATGCGGGGCAGATTCTCTTCCGTAATTCCGGATCCGTGGTCTGCTACCTGTACCTTGACTGTTTCACTATGGGTGCGGACCCGAATGGAAACGGTGCCGCCGGGCGCTGATGCCTGGATCGCATTTTGAATCAGATTCAGCAGGATCTGTTTGACTTCTCCTTCAGGCAATGTGACCTGGATGTCGCCGGTCTCGGATTCCTGTTCGACCCGCACCGGTGCCTTGCCTGCGGCAGGTTCCAGCAGTCGGATGACATCCTCTATTATATTGTCGATCAGGAAAGAGGTGGCGCATTGAGCACTCGGCCGATAGAGCTGATACATCAGATGGGTGATGGAGCTGATTCTTTCAATCTCCCGGTCAATCAATTCCAGCAGTTCGAAATGTTCGTGTTCGGCCGGTACATCTGCTTTGAACAGGGCGAACGCATTCCGAATTCCTGCCAGCGGATTATTGACTTCATGTGCGACTCCGGCAGCCAGCTGTCCCAGTGCCGCCAGTTTTTCCATTTTGCGGCGGTTCTTTTCCAGTTGGGTGATCTGTGCGGTCCGTTCCTGTACCAGCTGTTCGAGGTGCGCAGCGTGCAACTTTAACTGCTCGCGTAACTGGTTACGTTCGGTAATATCGCGGATGCTGGTTCTAAAGCCCAGATGTTTTCCATTTCCGTGAAACATCGGCTGCCAGGAGACAGCCATCCAGAGCTCATGCCCTTTCCGGTGGATGGCGCGGAACTCGACGTCGTTTCCGATTTGATCTGCCTGTGCCTGCTGCAGAACCTGTGTAATCTTATCCCGATCTTTCGAAGCCACTATCGGCAGCGGGTAATCGGTCATGGCCAGGCATTCTTCCGGGGAGTAGCCGGTCATCCGTTCCACTGCAGCATTCACCCATAACAGCCGACCAGCACTGTTATGCCAGCTTTCCCAGTCATATGTACAATTGGCAATGGCACGAAAGCAATCGTTGTTGAACACATCATCGGTGGGAAGAGTCGTTTTCATAATGGTTATTATACGCTGCTCCATATCGTAACTGATAGAATTCAACAGGAAAAAAGTAAGTCAGTCTGCAGTCAGCTCGTTTTTCCGGACTGCAGACTGATCGGAACGTGTTTCAGTTCAGATATCGCAGTAAAATAGCGATGAGCGTTACCAGCATGAGAATGAATTGTCCCAGCAGAAATTCCCGGCTGGTCATGAGGTTGACGACTGGTTCACGATGCTGAACTGGCTTGAACGAGAAGTGAGGTTTGTGTGTCATTGCTGGGGTCCTTTCTAAAGCGATTGATTCTGGTATCCCCGCTGAAATGCGTATCGCCTGTCCCCCGAGTCCTGCAGCATCTTACTCCTCTGTAAATTCGCAGGAAGCTGCAGCGAATCGAGGTCAAGGCTGAGGGATCATAATGCAATCGGTGTGCCACTTCTCTGCGGTTCGGCCGCCAGTCAGATTTTGAAGCAGCGGTGCGTGACGCCACATGCAATGTCTGCCCTGGTGTGCAGATCAGTTTCCCTGGATGATAACTCTGTTCGGCACATGGTTTGCGAATCCAGTCAGGTGGACCGCTCGCCATTCGCGGCAGAGGGTCTTGTTGGCACAAGCCTGATTAGACTGCTGGAAGCGCATTATGAAATTTACAGCAGAATGGCGACGGAATCTTCAGGTCGCTATCAAACAGGCTGTCAACACGAGTTGCCTGTCTTAAGGGGAAACCGTCAACCCCGGTTGACAGTGGAAGGCAGCTTACAGGGAATTGATATCAGCTCATAGAGGGGCAACGTACTCATGTCGAAGATCACTTTGAATCCGCATACGGAATTTTTCAAGTATTTCATTTCTCGAATTGTATCCACGAATCAGAAAATGCTGTTCCACGAACTGAAGCTCGAACTGGATGGGGAGCGGTTATGTGTGCGAGGCAGAACCTCCTCCTATTACGCCTTGCAAAGTCTGTTAAGCATCGTGCGACAAATGTTTGCAGGGAAGAGCAGTAGCACGACCTGCCCGGTTCATCTCTGGATTCAGGTTGGTAAAGAACAGAGGGTATTCGAAGCCCACTTCAAGCAAAGGGAAGAAACAAGATCATGATCAGCGTCAACCCAAAACTGACGATCAATGCTGCCTTTCTGCAGGAGATCAAGGATGACAATCTCCGGCTGTATGGACTGCTGGATAATCTTCGTGCCTGCTGGCTGGTGAATAGTCCCGATGTGTTCCGGCCGGAATGGTTCAGTAGACTTATCAGCGATCTGCGCGACCAGGTTGCCATGCATTTTGCACTGGAAAATGCGTTTGGATATTTTGAAAAACCGGTGAGTTCCGATCCGCTGCTCACAGCCGAAGCTCAGCGGCTGCATGCTCAGCACGAGGAACTGTATCTGCAAATCTGTTCCATCGCAGAGAATGCCGAAGAAATGCTCTATCCGCAAATGGATGAAGAGGCCTATACCAGACAAGTTGATCTGTTTAGAGACTTCTATCGTGCTTTTCAGGAACACGAATCAGCGGAATTTGATCTGATGGTCAGTGTCTTCTCTGAACAGCAGAAGCAGCAGCGACCGCTGATTTCGACAGACCAGTAAACCGGTTTATAGGGGGAGTGAACAGAAAATTATAAGAATATTCTCAACGGGCGTTATTTCTAATTATCTTATTGTCTGCCAGTCAGCGTTAGATAAAATGGACTCAGACTGTGTCCGGAATTACTGTCACGTCTCCCTGTCCCTTCGGACCGAAAAAATCTATTGAGAGACGTCATGGTGAATTACGACATGCTCTAGTATCCGAGTGACTTTTTTTTCACAGAGGAGAGTTAGATGCGAAACTATGACTTCGAATGTGTCGCACTGCAGACTGATTGCAGCGCTCAAACGAAAGAATTTGTCGAGACTCAGTGGGATCAGGCAATCGACCGGATTGATAACTGGATTCGCACTGTCAGCATTTATCTAACCGACATCAACGGCCCGCGCGGCGGGATCAGTAAACGATGTCGAATCGTCGTGCATACACAATCGGGTGCGCCCGTGATTGTTCAAGATACCCAGGAGCGGATTTCCACGGCGATTACGCACGCCATTAAACGGGCCGCCCATACACTCAAACGACAGGTGGCAAAAAAACGTGACAAAAAACGTCAGCCGTTACATGCGATTACCGAACCGCTGGTGGAAATGGATGCGGAAATGTGACGGGTGATTTCTAACCGAATCAGATTCTTCGGGTGCGTCAGTCTTAAGGGGCTGACGCACTTTTTTTATTCGCAAAAAAAAAACGGCTGCTCTTTACGAACAGCCGTTTGTCATTTGCAGGAACCCGGTTCGACGAACCAGATATGCATTTATTTAATATTCGCCGATGACTTTGCCATCGTTGATCAGTCCCAGGTACTCATAGGTTTCCGAGCTGATATTTTCACTCAGAAAGCTGATGCGTCCATCACCGAACAGGAAGTGGCAACCGCCGACGTGTGCACTGCTGGCGGCACCATCGGTCGCGCCTGCATTGTTGATCAGGAAGTTGCCGTTCGCGGACGTTCTCAGACCATTGTCAGAACGGGTTCCGCGGGCACCGATCCAGATACCACCATTGGCGGCTCCCTGGGTGGTCCGTTCTCCGGCGAGAAACGAGTTGCTGGCACCGTCGGTAAAATCACGGAGACTGTTTCGAGAGTTTCCGTAGAACGCACCTTTGTAGGTGGTCGTTGCACCCCCGGTGATAGGGCCGTCGCCGTCCCAGTCGGTTCCCACAACTGCCAGGTAATTGGATTTCCCGTAGGAACCGCGGTCGGAGTTGATACCGCCCATCGGGTCAGAAGGACAGATAAAGGCGGGCAGAATGGTTTTTGCCAGGGTGGTTGTGCCCACGGTGGCAGTGGTGTCGTCCAGCCAGTGCACGCCGGCACCGTTGCCGGTGGCACCGAACATGCGTGTGGAAATACTGTTGTATAAGTTGGCCTGATCCATGAAGGGGAGAATATAGGTTCCCCAGGCGATGCCCAGCCCGTTGGTGGCGCCGATATTGGGGGCACCGCTGGACAGACCCTGGTACATCATCGGGAAGACACGGTGTGTATCATGGTAGTTATGCAGCGCCAGACCGATCTGTTTCAGGTTGTTCTTGCATGTACTGCGACGTGCTGCTTCGCGAGCCTGCTGAACGGCGGGAAGAAGTAATGCAATGAGGATGGCAATAATGGCGATCACAACCAGTAGTTCGATCAAAGTAAAGCCGCGTTTCTCGTTCCGTTGAGTCATTCTCATAATAAGTACACGTTCCTTTAAAAATAGAGGTTAGAAAGCACAACCCAAGTGCTCAATCTGTGCTTAGATGGGTAGAAAAAAGAGGAACTGAATCATCCGCCGTGCTGATGAGGCGTCCCCGGAAATGTACGGTACCAGTGCGGTATCAATCTGAAATAATCATCAAAGCTCAAAGCGGCTGATGGAATGGAACCCGTGCGACTTTAACAGGGGCGTCCCCACCTGGTCGAACCAGCCTGCAGGAATTGCAAGATTGCGAATTGGAACCTGAAGGCGGCCTGGGGTGGCTGGCAGACTTCGCCCTGAATCGAATGCTGTTCCCAGCAAGGCAGAGCGATCAATCGCTGCGGCACTCAACGAGCCGTTCATAAATAAGTGTAGTTATGTGTATTTTGGAAGGAGCTTAGCACTCCAGCTACTAATAAAATCGTACGGAAATAAAATCATTTACCGATAAATTCTTAATTTGATCAAAATATCTTAAAGATCGGGTGTAGAGGAGAGAGAAGAGTGGTTTTGGGTTCAGTATTAATGCCGCTTCAGAGATTGGCAGGAATGGGAGCAGGGAAAAAGTTCTGCCTGTTTTTTCAGTTCAATCCGGTATTTTTTTTAATCAACGCGTGATACCCGGTTCGTTTCCACGCCTGATTACTGTACGAGACATCCCTGCTTGATCAGACTTAACCCCGAGGTTCCCGCATGTCAAAAGTAAATCAAATCCAGCACGGAATTGACGACCAGTTCACCACAGCCGTTTCATGGGTTTTCACCATCATCTCATCCATCATCACAGCAGGCATTGGTGTTGTCATGGGGGCCTTCGTGGGGTTTTTTGGTCTTTATTATTTTTGCGTCCTCATGGGAGACGGTGCCGTGCAGACTGGCTGGGCATTGCTCTATTTCACCATTCCCGGTGGTATGCTGGCGGGGGGAATTCTAGGCGGTGCTCTGCCACTCTTATTTTATGCGAAGTGGAAATAACCAGTCCCCAACTCCAGATGATTTTTACTAGGTCGCATTTATTTAATAGTTTTCTGCGTGATCATGAAGTCGACAGCGCTGACTCTGTAAGTATTCACCGTGGCCGAGGGTATGTTGATACTTTTGTTTTCAGGACTTCAACAGCAGAAAAGCAAAATTAGCCGCAGGGCGTTAGCCCCGGTTGAAACGACTTTGGTATAGACCATCCAAATTAAGAAACACACTTCCTAATGCCCTGCGGCTTGCCTGAATAGAAGCCAACTCAACGCGTCGTATAATGACGTCCCTATACACTCTAAGCCAAACTTGTCTGACAAGCTCATCGTGTCGTACCAATATGTGTTGTTGTTCCCCATATAAAGAAACGCAAGATTATCAACTCGAGCCAATGGAAGCAGTTTTAAACGAGTCCAAAATCGCGCATGTGTGAGGCTGTCAGTAAAGCAAACTAAAGGGTCAAACCTGATGAGTTCTGCCCCGTAGCAGTATTCTTCAGAGTCGATAAGGTCAATTGAAATTCCATATAGATTTTGTACTACCAGGGCATACTCTTCAAAAACAACAAACCTTCTTTGCATGCACGCCTGTCGTACAGCAGACCAATCTACTGACCGGTCTGCTGACCAGCCAAAAAGGCTCAGAATTTTGAAAACCTCTGTTGAGTGATCAGTCATTGCATAGGACCTGACATTTGTCGTATTTGAAAGCATGAAAAGGGGCAGGACTCTATCATATTCTGCTCCCAGGACTTTTCTGAATAGAAAGAGTCTTTGATTATTAAATTATGACCCTTTTATTGTTCTTTTGGTTCGAACGTTTCATAGAAAAGACATTTCAACCGGGGCTAAGGCCCTGCGGCTAATGGGGCTGCACTGCGGTCAATGATTTTGAAGACATGAGTAACAGGACACCATCGGACACGGTCAATCTTTTTGTGGGTAATGATCTCGGACTCAGAATCACTTTCAGACCACTTAAATCAACATTCTCGGGAACCAGACCTGCTGCTCCTGTTTTCTCTCACACAGAATTGCTGTTTCATTCTCGTTCGCAGCCTTTACACTATCAATTAGTGAGTCAGATTTTTTCTCGTATGGTTCTCAATGATTCATAGCATCTTAGTGTGTTATGGATGTCAGGAAGAGTTTTATGCATTTCACTTATCAATTGACCGTGCTGTTCGTCGTGCTGGCCGTGGGGCAAACCTGCCTGGCCGAAAACTATCCTCAGTTCCGGGGCGCGCATTCCAATGCCGTCTCTGCCACGCCGCTGCCTGTCAACTGGTCGGATGAGGCCGGAGAACAAACCAATATTCGCTGGAAGAAGTCTCTCGAAGGCGAAGGCTGGTCACAGCCGATTGTCTGGGACAATCGCATTTACATGACGGCCGCGGTGCCTGCCAGTCCCGCTAAGAAAAACAGTGCCCGGCCGGAATCCGGAAACGGTGACTACAGCCGCGATCGTAACGATCTGGTCAACGTGCTGTATCAATATCAGGTTGTCTGTCTGGATGCTGCCACTGGCGAGACGATCTGGAAGAAGACGGTGAAAGAAGGTAAGCCGCCGTTGAAACGGCACAACACCAACACCTATGCTACGGAAACGCCGGTCACAGACGGGGAACGCATTTACGCGTACTTCGGCATGAACGGCATTTATTGTCTCGATCTGAACGGCGACGTGTTGTGGCAGAAAGACCTGGGCGTGTATGAGATGCGGGCCGGCTGGGGCACGTCGAGCTCACCGGTGCTGTTCGAAGATCGGCTGTTCATTCAGGTTGATAACCAGGAGCAGTCGTTCCTCGTGGCCCTGGATACGAAAACCGGAGAGGAAATCTGGAAGGTCAACCGCGAAGAAAAGTCGCAATACAGCAGCCCCATGATCTGGAAGAATTCACTGCGGAATGAACTGATCGTGGGGGGCACGGTCTATCGTTCCTATGATCCGGCGACGGGAAAGTTACTCTGGACGCTGGATATGAACAAAGGGCGTTCGTCGGCGACCCCTGTTGCCGTCGGCGATCGGCTGTTCATCGGCAATGAACTGCGTAATCGTGGCGGCGATGATGACGGAGGCGGGCGGCTTTACTCCATCAAACCGGGTGGCGCGGGTGATATTACTCCGCCGGGTGACGTCAGACAGGGAACGTTCGTGGAGTGGCGGATAGACGGTTCCGGCATTCAAATGGCGTCGCCTACTTATTTAGCTGGCAACCTGTATTTCTTCGAACGTCGCCGGGGCATCATTCGTTGTGTCGATATGGAAACGGGGCGTCTGGAATACGAAAGCCGCGTTCCGGGAGCCCGCGCGTTCTGGGCGTCTCCCTGGACCGACGGCAAACACCTCTTCGCGCTGGATTCCAACGGCAACACCCATGTCATCGCCGCCGGTGACCAGTTGAATGTGGTCGCCGTCAACAAACTCGACCAGCAAGCCTGGGGCACCCCCGCCATCGCCGACGGCAGCATCTTCATCCGCACCGTCGACAACCTGTATTGTATTGATGCCGGGCGGTGAGTGGGGTTGATTAGTGAAGTGATTTGATCCACTGCTGGATCGAATGGGGGGACTGAGCCGTTACAGTTCGCCCCCGAACCGTCAAACCGGGTGGCAGAACTCGGTAGCCCGAAAACTGTTCCCACCAGGCTTTGATCCGGTGGTTTTCTCTTTTTTAAAATTTGTCGGCCCAGGTTCTAAGGCCCTGCATGATCATGTCGATCGAGACTGTTCCGACGTAAAGCGCTGTGATGCGGCCCATGATTTCGATGTACCGATCAATTAACGCGCTCCGCTTTTGATTCACCATATCGTGTATGAATTTCAGAACCAGAATGGTGGCCAGACAGACGAAAACCGAAATCACAACAATCGTGCATGCCACCAGAGGTTCGTGCCGTTTCCCAATCAGTACACAGGCGCTAATGGTCCCCGGGCCAATCAACACCGGCATCGCGATCGAAGCAGAAATATTGGTAGATTCTCCTCGTAATGCTTCAATGACCACGGGACCTTTAAAGACAAACTGAATCCCGATCAGCAGAAAGACAATACCTCCGAAGATCTGGAATGAGGCAAATTCGACTTGCATCACACCAGTAAAAATCTTGTCTCCCAGAACCACAAAACTACAGAAAATCGCGCTGGTAATCAGACCCGCCCGCATCAGTACATGACGAAATTGTTTCTGTTCCAGCTTTTGAACCACATCAACAAGATAAATGATCACCAGAAAGGGATTGAGAAGTGTTAATAAAAGAGCCGTGGAATTGAAAACATCATTCATTGAATTTAGAATCGAATGTTCTGGAGGTTAAGCGTCTATGCACTGGTCGCTTACTGCAGCGCGACTCGGTCAGAAAGTGCATCGCTCGTGGTTTGGAATTTCCATTCTAGCTTGTGTTGCCGTTGATTGAAAGAAGGCAGCCGCTCGTTGGATACAAAAAGTCTTTTGTACGTTACGTCTCGCATTCAATTTGGTGGGAATAAAAGAAGTCAGGAACCTTAGGTTTATATGGAGAGAAAAGAACGACTGATTCCGCGAAAGGAATCATTAAATGCTTTTAAACATGCCGGGCATAATCCAAAATAGTTCGAACACTTTTATTTCATGAATGGGGGATGAGGCAAAAGGGGGGCCGCAGTTTAAAATATCAGGTGACAACTGGACTGTGCGCCTTACCCGGTCGGATCGGATCGCGGAGGGCTGGTATCTGACGGAGTATGGTGCCATGCGGAACTAAACGTGAGACACCGTTTCTTGAATGATTTCATTCCCCGGGAAGTTTTACGGGAAACGGGAGTGCCGGGAGGCGTGTCGGTTTTTGATCTTTTTTCTTAAAGACACCCTGTTTGAGGATCAGGCCGGTGTCCCAGGTGCCCAGAACCAGGTCGAAGCCGTCTTTCGCTGGCTGGGATGCCAGGTGTTCCAGCCGGGCGTCGTTCAGTTGCAGCAGGCCTGTCCGCAGGAACGTATCGGAGTTCCAGGCCGTGATGGTGCCCCGATAGCAGACGACCAGGAGCGTCTGCTGTTGCGGGTGGTAGTTGACGTCCATGATTTCTGACAAGCCGGTGGGGATGATCGCCTCCAGGGTTCCCGCCTCGAGATTTAGAATCAGAATTTGTCCGGTATCGAACACAAGCATGGCAAAGCGACCGTCGGCAGTGCATCTGATCTGCATCAGCTGGCTTTGGTGATAGACGGGCGGAGTGATCTGTTTCTGCGGTTGTCCCGCGCGCAGTTCCATGACAGCACCGTGTTTGGGTTCAAAAGAGAATAATCGTCCCGGGCCATCAGAGACTCTTGCGATGAGATTGGTGCCGGGAAGACCAAGGTTGAGTTCACCAAAGTTATTTTCCTCTGCGATTGAGTATGCTCGGAAAGCCAGGTAGAGTGCGGTATTGGAAGAGAGGTCGCATAACGAGCGGGGAATGCGATAATCAAATTCGTTATTATAATATCCTTCCGGTCGCTTTGGTTTTTCCTGTGAGTGCGCGCGGAGCAGTTGCATTTCACCCGGCTTTGCGGGAACTGTCGGAGTCTGCCAGCGCCAGAGTGTACCGTCCATGTCGAGGGCGGCGAGACTGTTGCGGGTTGTGTTACCTGCTATCCGGAGCAGCTTTTCCGTGCCCCCTTCGAGGGCAAAGACTTTGCTGCGGCGGGAGAGATCCCAGACGCCCGCATTTCCGGAAATCTCTCCCACGAGTAATTGGGACGCATCTACTGAGAGTGCGACACAGGAGTTCCGGAGCACTTTGGTATTGAATGTCCGCTGGAGTGATCCCTTAGCTTTCAAGTCGAACACGGAGACATCGTTCCAGTCCAGAGAGGCAGCCAGTTTTCCGGAGGTGAATCTGGAGAGGGCGTTGACTGTCCCTGACGGCTGAGCGATCGTGTTTCCGGTCGAGAGATCATACAGGTTAATTTCCGGGGTAAAGCCGGTAACGATGCACATCCGCCCGGAAGTGCTGTTCCAGGTTTGCACCTCGGCTTCATTTCGCAGGTCGTCGCGTTCCAGGTTCCATTTCTCTCCCAGCGCAGCATTGCGTGCTTTTCTGATGGTGAATGTGCGGTCCCGTACAGGTTTGGAAGCTACCCTCCAGGCTTCGACCAGATCAACGGCCTTGATTGCATGTTCCTGTTTGTCGTAGATCCAGGTATATAACTTTTGGGCATCCTTGGATCCTGGGAATTTGAGATTTTCAGCTTTGGGAGCTTTGTAGTTACCCGGGCCCGTCTCTCTCATCACTAAATCATGATGGAGTAACTTGCCAGTGGAGGGGTCAATCAGTCCCCATTTGAGCAGGGTCAGTTTGGAATAGTCCACATCCTGGGGAGGAACTTCGTAATGCGAATTCGGTTCAAACTGGACGATGAAGGGGGTGAAGGTTCTCTTCTTTCCGGACTCTGTCAATTCCATTTGAAACGGCTGCTCCAGATTGATGATGCCTTTGATTTCATCATGTTTCAGATCCTGTTGGTAGCCGCTGGACGTCCAGATGATTTTCTGACTGTCCGGGTCGAAGCAGGCTAATTCGGTCTCTCCACAGATCAGCAGTTTCCCGTTGTGCGCGTTATAGTTCAGGGATCGGTAATTGGATAATTCGTCGAATTCCAGATGGCAGGTGGGTGTCAGGTTGGAGCCCTGGAAGCCTGCCAGAAAACAGTAGTCGTTGTCGAAACTGTCCAGATCCATTTCAGATTTCTTCTCTTTTGTGATTGCTTTATGGAAACGAGATTCAAACAGCACCCACGTTGCATCGGCTGATGTGGCGATCGAATTGATCCAGAGTCGTTCCACGTTGATGGGAATCGGCAGGCGGCGGACAGCCAGGCATTTTCCCGTGTGGACATCCCAGACTCTCAGACAGGGTATGAGCTGGGGCATACTATAGAACAAGCCTTGCTGATCGTCTGCCTCGCTATCATCCACGGTCACCAGCCAGTGGGAGTGATTGAGCTGTGAGAACATGTGGAAGCGGGCGGGACCGGCGATGCTGCCCAGGTAGGCGCCCGTGTCGCTCCGCCAGAGGCGAATCGTTTCCGCCTGGGAGAACAGGACCGATCCGTCTTCCGAAAACTGGACGTCCATCGGGTTCGGGGCATGCATCAGCTTGACTTCGCCGTAAAACTGTTCGCGGGGGATCCGGTCCTGCTGCTGGATTGTGTCGGCCAGGGTGGGACGCGGCTTTTTCGCTTCGACGGCGAATGCTGAGTGTGCTCCGCTGGACATCAGCAGACAGACTGCGGTGAGACTGAGCAGGACGGGAATGAAGCTGGTCGGACTGTGCCGGGCGCGCATGGCTTTCCTCATTATTTTAAAGGAGCCGTCGTGAAATCATCAGGGGTGCCTGCTTCTGATTTTATCAGACTGGGCCCCGATTGCATTTCCCGTTTTTGAATTTCGCTCAACACTGACCGTTTTCCAATATTTCAAAACTGGGCTGAAGAGATGTCTGCATGAACAATCCTGCTTGAATACAGGTTCGGTTCACATGTACCATGGAACAGAAAAAGGTGACAGGAAACTTTGTTGACATAGCAAGAATTATCTGGCACGGAATCCCTTCGGCGATGAGGAGTGGATCGAAAAAACAGTACAACAGATTGTCCTGAGGAGCACGATTAAACACCAGGACAGAACTCGAAAAGTGGAAACCGTTCCTGGCATCTTTTTCGTCCGCATAATCGAAAATCTGGGTTATATCGAAGCAAGTCGGTAAACGGGTTGATTAGTTGATCTGATTGGATTCACTACTGGGGGCTGCTCAAAGTTTTTTTGCACTCATGATCTGATTTCATTTTCGCATTCGCACAAATTGTATTTTGAATGATTCAGAAATCCCCCAGTTTTGATTTAATCTTTCTCTAAAGTGGGTTTCTTGATTATTAAAACTTGATGTTGAACAAAAAATGTGCATATTTATGTGTTCATGTGTACTGTGTTTTCGGATTTGCAAATGGAATGTCCAGTTGAAAGCTCAATGTTTTTCAAGACTGTCTTACTCGTGAAAATCTTCTATCACAATATAAGTGACTCACAATTTGAAGAGCTCGTTATAGAATTCTGTAGAGAATTGTTGGGCGAGTCTGTGCAAGGATTTGTTACCGGAAAGGATGGAGGACGTGATGCTCACTTTGTGGGTAGAGCTCGAAGGTGGCCCAATGAAAGTTCGCCGTGGGATGGTTCAGTAATAATCCAAGCAAAACATACTGAAAAAATTAATAAGTCATTTTCAGACAGTGATTTTTTCGGAGATGGTCAGAGTTCGATAATCTCTTTAGAGATAAAAAAAATAAAGAAACTCTTTGAAAATGATGAATTAGATTATTACATGCTATTTTCAAATCGAAATTTGACTGGCATTGCTAATAACAAAATTCGAGCGAAAATATCAACTGAAACCGGAATCGACATAGATAATATTCGCCTGTTTGATAGGAGTGAATTGGATCGTCTCTCGAAGCGGTATCCTGAGTGTATTAGTCGTGCAGATATCAATCCTTTTAAGTCTCCCGTAGACATTGATCCTTTGAGTTTGGCTGAGGTAATTGTAACTTTAGCAGACTACCAAAAAGATTTGAGCGACCTGATGGAGGGAAGTGAACCTCCTCCTGAAAAGCGTAAGTCGCTTCAGGAGAAAAATGACCAAAACGGATTGAGGGAAAAATACTTCAACAAACAAATTCGAAGTAGGATGGTAAACTTCAAAGAGATCAGACAATTTCTCTCGAATATTCCGGATAATCAACCATATGTAAAGCTTTATGAAGAAACAGCTAAAGAGCTTGAAGCTAAGCTTGATGCATGGGGCGATCCAACTGTTCCATTTGAAACAGGATTAGAAACGCTGATAACTAGACTGTTTGATAGAGATTATGATTTGAAACGCAATAAAGAGTTAACTAGGACTGTAATCTACTACATGTATTGTAATTGTGATATTGGAAACGAAGCAAATGATTCGACCGAACAAACATTCACATCCTGATCGAACTCTTATTTCAGCTACCGTAGTTCTTTTAAAGCGTCTACGTAGAAAAAGAACAGAAACTTTTGATGAACTACGAAACTGTCTAGCTAAAAGTAAAGCTAGTGAAGCATTTTTCCTTCCGGCGATGAATCTTTTATTCATGCTTGGGCTCGTTGAGTATCGTAAAAAGAATGATACTTTTGAATATATTGGACGCTAAGCAATGAGGATTAGTCGGCTTTACTCGAATCAACCAGACATATTTGGACCAATTGATTTTCTACCAGGTCTAAATGTAGTTTTAGGTGAAATTCGATTACCAGAAAATCATCTTGAAAGTGTTCATAATCTAGGAAAAACAACTCTCTCAAGAATTATCGATTTTTGTTTATGTAAGAAGAGAAGTAAAGAATTCTTCTTGTTTAAACATATTGATAGATTTAAAGAGTTCGTTTTTTTTCTAGAGGTTCAAATTCTTGATGGTTCTTTTGTGACCATTCGCAGAAGTGTAGAAAATGCTTCTAAATTTTCTTTCGCCAAACATGATTCAGAATGGCAAGATTATACTGATGCAACTTCGACAGACTGGGATCATGAAGAAGTTGCTTTTGAATCAGCAAAGCAGATTTTAGATGGTTTGTTAAACCTTTCAGCGATCAAACCTTGGGATTTCAGGATTCCGGTAGGATATGCTTTACGAACCCAAGACGATTTTGCTGATGTTTTTCAGCTATCCAAATATCGTGGAAAACATGCTGACTGGAAACCTTATATAGCGCACATACTTGGGTTTGATTCAAAACTTGTAAAACTTGGCTTTGATCTTGTTTATGAGATCGAAAAGCTTAAAGAAAAAATTGCAACATTAAAATTAGAGCTCGGTAATGCTGATGTCAATTTAGACCAGATCCAAGGTTTAATAGAGATTAAGAAAGAAGAAGCTACTAGTTTAGAAGAATCGATAGAACAATTCGATTTCTATCTTCAAGAGTCATCAATAAATACTAATCTCGTTGAAGAAATTGATGAAGAAATTTCCAAGTTGAATCTAGATCGTTATTCGTTTTCTAGTACTCGAAAAAGAATTATGGACTCCTTGCAGGCCGAGCAAATACAATTTAAGCCTGATGTTGCTCAAAAACTATTTGAAGAAGCTGGAGTCGTCTTTCCTGGTGAAGTTGTTAAAGAATTTAGGGACCTAATTAGATTCAATAAAGAAATCTCTGAAGAGAGAATCGAATACCTGAAATTAGAACTAGAACAAGTTAATAAAGATTTGGAAGAAGTTTCAGAGAAATTAGAAGAGCTAAATCATCAAAGACAAATGGAACTTAAGTTTCTGGGAGAGACGGAGTCATTTTCAAAGTATAGGGAGATGAATCGCAAGCTAGTAGAAATCAAAAACACTCTTAGTGGCATGGAACGGCAACGAGATGCTTTGTTGGGTATACGAGAGCATGGAAGGGAGCTCAAAAATCTGAATCGAAAACGTGAAGATCAAATCGAAGAACTTCAAGCAAATATCGATCAATGCGGAGTATCTAAAGAGGGACGTTATACTCGTATAAGATCAAAGCTTGCAAATTTATGTGAGAGATTTTTGGGACACAAAGCCCTAATTAATACCTTTCTGAATAATGAAGGGAATATTGAATTCCATGCAGAATATCTAGATGCTGACAATCAACCTACTAGTGAAGATGAGGGGAAAAGTTATCGACAATCACTTTGTGCTGCTTATGATCTTGCAATAACCCAAGTCCTCTTAGAGGATAATTTTCTTCGATTCGTATACCTTGATGGTCTGTTGGAAGGAATGGATGATCGCATTAAATTAAATATGATCGAGGTATTACGAGAATTTTCTGATTTGGGAATTCAGCAGATACTTACTGTAATTGATTCAGATCTTCCTTACACAGAACAGGGAGAAAAGTTTTCATTTGAAGATGATGAAGTTGTCCTTATCCTTCATGATGAGGGGGCAAGTGGGCGACTATTTAGAATGGATACTTGGTAAAAGACGATCCCAAAAATTCCCCCATACCCCCCCCATCCCAATAGAGGTCAAAGAGTATTCTGAATCATAAACCGCAGCTCAAAGACAGAATCCTATTACCGCTGATTTTGTTCTCACCAGAGATAACATAACAAAAAAAACGCCTGAGTTCTCTTGGTTGAGGGCTCAGGCGTTTGTGGTTTTATGCTTGTTGTTTTCTTCACTCTTTCGACTTCAGCGGGAAATCAATCGTGTTGGCGCCCGGTTTGACTTCTGCGGTGAGGGTGGTCTGGGCGTTGTATTTGGGGGGGAGGATTTCCGGGCGGGCTTCTCTATCCTGTCCCTCGCCGGTTTCGTCGGAGAAGGCTTCGACGGCGGTCGTGATGATGACCTGGTGCGGGCCGATCAGGGCGCCGTTTTCATTCACCGTGTAGGCCAGTGTGTAATTTCCCTGGCTGTCGGTTTTTCCCAGGGAAGGACGTCCCTTTTCCGGCTGGAAGGTGACTTCCGCGTCTGCCAGTGGTTTGTCATCCAGGGTTACGACGCCGGAGACGGTGCCCAGGGGGGGCGTGTCGCTGCCTCCGCCGCAGGCTGACAGGAACAGCAGGGAGAGGCTGAGAAGAGACATGTTTAACATCGCTGCGGGTTTCATCGATCTGCTTTCCGGGATCTATGTGGGAATGGGTGAAACGGTTCAGACTTAACAGAACCTGGATCTGCTGTGTCAGTGTGCGTGAGATCAACAGATCTCCGCCGCGATTCGGGGTAGAAGGGAATCGCGGGGAGCTGCTGACGTAGTTTAATACTCGCCGATCACGTCGCCGTCCTGGATGGAGGCGAGGCGTTCGAAGGTACTGTCGACCACACCGCCGACAGCGATGCTGTTGTCGATGTTTTCACTGAGGAACTGCACGCGACCGTCACCCATTAAGAACTGGGCACCCCCGGTATGCAGACTGCTGTAGCCGCCGTTGGCCTGGTCTGATGTGGAGGTGGGGTTGATGCCAAAATGAGTGGTCCCCGCGACGCTCAGCAGTCCCTGGTTCGCTGCGGTATTGCCCGTGCAGTTGGCACAGGTGGGACCCTGTCCGAGATTGTCTCTGACGGCGAACAACATGCCGGCAATCATTTTGTTGCCGGGGATCTGGTAGGCCCGTTCCCCCATGAGAATGGTGTTACTCAGGCCGTCGGTGATATCGCGAATGCGGCAGTTGCTGTTACCCCAGAATGCGCCGGTGCCGCCGGTCGTGCCATCCTTGTAGTTGCTGGCTTTATTGGCGCGGTGGTAGGCATTGTTATTGGAGGCGACATAGTTGGTGAGGGCGACGCCGACGTTGGAGGTTCTGCTGCCCGAGGAATCGAAGTAGTCAATCGTGTAACCGGCGTCGGTGTGCTTCTGAGGGCCGGTGTCGGACGGGCAGCGGAAGACGGCGTAGGTCTGCTGCATGGCGGAAATGTTCCGACCGAAGGCATAGCTGGCGGGGGTGTTGCCGACATCAAAACTGTTGTAGACCGTGCCCAGTTCGACGTAGGGTGCGAGGAAAGCGGACCAGGTCCAGTGGCCTTCGTCATCGCCGACATTGGGGTCGATCACATAAACGGGAGGCAGCATGCCGAACGTGGAATTGTAATTGTGAACGGCCAGGCCGAGTTGCTTGAGGTTGTTTTTGCAACTGCTGCGGCGGGCTGCTTCCCGCGCCTGCTGGACCGCCGGGAGGAGCAGGGCAATCAGAATCGCAATGATGGCGATGACGACGAGCAGTTCAATCAGGGTAAATCCCCGAGGACGAAGTGAGCGCGATCTGGCTGTCATGATTTTCACACTTTCTAATAAATGAAATAAAACAGGTTAAAATGGTATGGAAGAAATTAATTAAGAGTGGTCACTGTGTGACCACACATGCCACGCCGTGAGACGGCTCCATTCGAACGGTTCTCTGCAGCAGTATCGTGACTGCTGTGCAAACAATTGCGGCCGCAATTGAAACACGATCAGAGAGGATGGTTCTAATGTTCATGTGTAAATGGGTTTAAGCCCTCATTTAGTAAACGTATGCGGATTGAGTCATTTACCGGTCTAATCTGGAAATAAATCAAGATATCTGGATGTCTGCATGACAGGGGGCTCGATTTCCCTTTTGGGTAGTGGGAAAGCTGATGATAGGTGAGTGTTTGATCACTTTTGTGGTCGCTGTTCATTTGGGGGTGGGGCTGGGACTTCTGGTAGGATTCTGGGGTGCTTTTTATGTGAGTTGATCTGACGGTTTCCTGCTTTCGTGGGGTGTTCTGAATTAGAACTTTTTGAGCGGCTTGTTTGCTTTCACTGAGACCTCCTGCTCGCTGCGCTCGGCCCGAATTGTATTCGGGCTTATCCGTTTTTGTGTAGGGAGGCTGGTTAAATCGGCACTGTCGGGCGAGCCGACAGATGGCACCCTGCGTGTTGTTTGGGTGGGTGGTTGGCAGGGACGTTTGATGGTTTGCACTGTCAGTTTCCTGCTCGCTGCGCTCGGCCCGAATTACATTCGGGCCTACCCATTTTTGATACAGATATTTAGGGAAATTGATTTCATGTTTTATTCTGCGATTGATGGCCTGGTAATGATGCATCTCATGGTGCTTATTCTGGAGAAGGGCACGGGGGCGTCAAGTGGGATGAACAGAATCGGGTGGCGATACAGGTTGATACCGGCACGATGCAGGGCGGTACCAGGGCGTTGACGGGGTGAAAGGCCACGAAGTGCGGCGACCCGCAGGCATACATAACGAACTGGTGCTGATTCAGGCAGTGCAAATCTGGAAAAATCAGGCTGTTTTATAGTGATGATTCTTAACAACGGTCACGTGTTTCAGTGCACTGTAAACTGGTCACGCGCGCGACACGATTTGACGTTTATCGCAGGCGGCGCAGTGGGGTCAAGACGAAAATGGACAGGTGAAAGGTGAAACTGATGCACAATCAACAGGTGAAGAAGAAGTTGTCAGCGATTTCCGGACATGGGACTTTCAACGCCGTCTCACTTCTATGTCTCACCCCGCTCAGTAGATCAGATTCAACTCTCGACTGTCGGGAACGATCCTGATGTGATTGTCTATCTGGTCGATCCAGGGTTCGTTAACAGCAATTTTCAGAGCGAGTTGCATCTGATAATATGAATTCAGTTCCCCTTTGAGAATCAGGGTGGAACCGTTTGATTCGCAACGTATCGTTTTTAACTGGGGGTAGCCTATCTGATGAATGGAACTTTCAATTCGTCGATTGATAAATTCATTCGGCAGCGTAGCCTCTTGCAGATTCTGCATGGGATAGTCCTGGATCAAATTGAGGGAATAAAGAGCACCTTAAATCAGAATGGTGAGACCTCGCAGTTTTGCATTTGCTGTACCAAAGGTGAGGGATTCGCTGCGAAAAATTGACAGGTGCTTCAGACAGAAATGAACGGGAATTATCCTGCACATGTACAATGTTCTGTGGTGCGAAGCTGGGAGGGCTGAATCAATGGAAGGCCGAATTGCGTCTCGTTGTATCTTAAGCGACCAGGGGGAGGTCGCTGATCGATCATGCTGGTCTTGCAGCAGCCAGAAAAGGGGCTATTTGAATGTCGTGTCGCTACGACAGGCTGACCGAGCTGATGATTGTTTCCCAGAGGGAGTTCAGGAACGTCATTTAAAATGGATCTGTTTTTCATATAAAAAAATGTGCTTACAGGATTGTGAATATGGTTTTGAACAGTTTGAAAGTTGGCTGGATCTCCAGTGTTAACCCTGAAAAGCAATTTGCGATTGCCGGTTGTGATGTGATATCATGAAGTGTCTTACCGAAATGATGTTCATAACCTGTTCAAAACCCTGTAACAGACTCGCCTCATGATATCACGCTATAATTTACCCATCCTGATTGTTTTGCTGGTCGACATTGTTTCACCCGTCCAGGCGGGCCCGATCGACTTTGCTCACGAGGTGGTGCCGATTCTGAAGAAGCATTGCGTTGCCTGTCACGGCGGACGCGAGGCGAAGGGATCGTTTTCCCTCAACACGCGCGAATTGTGGCTGGAATCCGGCTTTGTTGATCCTAAGGATGTCAAAGCTTCTTATGTACTTGAGCTGGTTACTTCCAGCGATCCTGAAATGCAGATGCCCCCGAAAGGCAAGCCACGACTTTCCGCGGAAGAAGTGGCGACGCTCAAACAGTGGGTCTCCGAAGATCTGCCCTGGGAAGCTGGTTTTTCTTTTGGGAAAGTCGCTTACGAACCACCTTTGAAACCGCGTCGTCCCGTTCTTCCGCCGACTGTAGATTGCCGCAATCATCCGATTGACCGGCTGATCGATCAATATCTGTCAAAGCATAAACTACCACGACCCGGTCCTGTTGATGATGCGACCTTTCTGCGACGAGTGCACCTCGATCTGGTCGGGCTGTTACCAACTCCAGAAGAATTAACAACATTTCTGGCTGATCCCTGCTCTGAGAAACGGGCGCTGAAAATCAGGGAGTTACTCGCAGATGATACGGCTTATGCCGATCACTGGCTGTCATTCTTTAATGATCTGTTGAGAAACGATTACAGCGGAACCGGCTTTATTACCGGCGGGCGAAAACAGGTTTCCGGCTGGTTGTATGAATCGCTGTTATACAACAAGCCATACGATCAACTGACCCGCGAATTGATTGCGCCCCCTTCAGATGCCAGCCGCGGATTTATCGACGGGATTAAATGGCGGGGTAATGTGTCTGCGGGCCAGACGGTTGAGATTCAATTCGCACAGAGTCTGGGGCAGGCGTTTCTGGGAATCAATTTGAAATGTGCTTCATGCCATGACAGTTTTATCGACCGCTGGACACTCGACGAGTCGTATGGACTGGCGGCGATCTACTCGGAACGTGAACTGAAGATTCACCGCTGCGACAAACCGATCGGTAAGACAGCGCAGGCGAGCTGGTTGTTTCCGGAGCTTGGAACGATCGACCCCAGTGCCTCGCGGGAAGCCCGGCTGCAGCAACTGGCAGCGTTGATGACGCATCCTGAAAATGGACGTTTTACGCGAACAATTGTGAATCGACTCTGGCATCGCCTGATGGGACGGGGGATCGTACATCCGCTGGATGCGATGCAGACCAGACCCTGGAATGAAGATCTGCTCGATTACCTTGCGGTCTCGTTAAGTGATCACAAGTACGATTTGAAGCAGATGCTGGAACTGATTGCTACCTCAGAAGCGTATCAGTCTCAAGTGGAAGTGGTAGAAGGGGCAGAGAGTTCAGACTATCTGTATCGCGGGCCGCGGTCGCGTCGGCTGACGGCAGAGCAGTTTCTGGACAGCGTCTGGCAGATGACCGGTGCGGCTCCAGACAAGATTGATGCTCCGATCTTTCGAACAAAAGTCGAGCAGGGAGGGGCACCGGAACTCGAACTGAATGCGCAGTGGATCTGGGGTGATTCCGCGAAAGAAACCCCTCCCGCCGACGAAACAATTGTGGTCAGGAAAATCATCGAACTTCCGGCCGCGGTCAAACGGGGGGGAGCGGTCCTGACCTGCGATAATTCACACATTCTGTTTATCAACCGGCGGGAAGTTGACGTGGGAAAGAACTGGTCCCAGGTTCGAACCCTGCCGCTGCATACTTTATTAAAACCGGGTAAGAATGATCTTACCGCGATTGTGCATAATGGTGGGAAAACCCCGAATGCGGCGGGATTCTTTTTCGAAGCCCGACTGGAACTGGAGAATGGCGAGCAGATTTCACTGGCCTCCGATGAAACATGGGAATGGAACCCCAATGCTCCTGCCTCACGTGAAGGAAGACTGGGAAGCATTAAAGGAAAATGGAATCCGGTGACCATCGTCAAACCGAATGGAAGCTGGACAAAGGCGGTTGATGCGCAGGCTAAAAGTCTGCTTGCTGTGGCTGCAGAGGGAAAGCAGCCGATGGTGCGGGCATCGCTGTTGAAAAATACGGCGTTGATGAAATCGCTGGGACGTCCCATGCGTGAGCAGATTGTCTCAATGCGTCCCGACCAGTTGACGACTCTGGAGGCGATTGATCTTTCCAACGAAGCCACACTGGCGGAAGTATTTGCCGAGGGAGCAAAACGGCTGATTGCACAAGCAGACGGTGATCCGAAGCGTCTGACAGAGTACCTGTTTCTGTATGCATTATCGCGACCACCGACATCGGAAGAATCGGAACTTGTTGGTCAGATGCTGGGAGAGAGCCCACAGGCTGCGGAAGTGGAAGACCTGTTATGGTCGGTCTGCATGTTGCCTGAGTTTTTCCTGATCCGCTGATCTGTGGTATAATAAAAGAGTGAAATCACCAGAGCACAAATTTCATACACAGTGAGAACGACTGATGACATTTGAATTCGATCCTGAAGCTCCCGAACAGATAGTCCGACGTGACTTTCTCAAGCAGTTAAGTGCCGCCGGAGCAGCGGCTATGATGGCGGGAGCACCGCGACTGCTGCATGCCAGTGACCCCGGTCATGCAAAACATCCAGAGGCAACCGCTGACAGTTGCATTCTGCTCTGGATGGGCGGAGGGATGGCGGCACCGGACACCTTTGATCCAAAACGCTATCTGCCGTTTAAGAAGGGACTCAAAGTTGCTGACATGCTGAGTACCTTTCCCGCGATTCCCACAGCCGTCGATGGTCTGCAGATTTGCGAAGGGCTGGAAAGGATTGCTTCGGTGATGGATCGTGCTACATTGATCCGTTCTGCTGTGCAACCCGATCTGGGCAGCATTCTGCACTCCCGGCATCAGTATCACTGGCATACCGGTTATGTGCCCCCTCAGACCGTGGCGACTCCGCATCTGGGGGCGTGGATGGCGCGGGTGGCTGGTCCCCGCAACCCTGTGATGCCGGCCTTCATCAATATCGGTCAGCGGCTGGAAGGAGTCGGAGAAAGTGAAGAACTGAAGGCATTCACCACGGCCGGTTTTTTCGGCAGCGAATACGGGCCGTTGAATCTGCCCTATCCTGAAGAAGCTGCCCGCTCGGTGCGACCGCCGCAGGGGATGACGGGAGAGCGATTCGTCAACCGTAATAAACTGTATCGCCGTTTGATCGATCAAAGCCCGCAACGCGCGCTGATGAGCGATTACCAGCAGGAATCAATGCTGCGATCCATGGACAAAGCCTATCGGCTGCTGAGTTCCAAAGAACGGAATGCCTTCGACATTACATTAGAGCCGGAGGAGAAACGCCAGAAATATGATACCGGCCGGTTTGGACGCGGCTGTCTGCTGGCGCGACGTCTGGTGGAATCGGGAGCCCGGTTTGTTGAAGTCACGACGGAGTACGTTCCCTTTCTGCATTGGGATACGCATGCCGAGGGGCATACCACGGTGGACCGGATGCATAAAGAAATTGATGCACCGGTGACCCAGCTGATTCTCGATCTTGAAGAACGTGGATTGCTCGATCGGACTCTGGTCATCATCGCGTCGGAATTCAGCCGGGATGCGTTAATGGAGGGGCAACCGGGCTCCAATGCCAACGATCAGGCTCGGGAGAAAGTAGACTCGGTTTCCGAGATGAAGCATTATGGTCTGCATCGTCATTTTACCGGTGGCACGAGTGTGGTGATGTTCGGCGGGGGAATGAAACGCGGTTTCGTCTATGGGAAAACGGCAGATGAGCGGCCGTTGATGGCGATCGAAAACCCTGTCTCTATAGAAAATCTGCATGCCACCATAATGACAGCGATGGGGATCAGCCCGAAAACCGGATTCGATATTGAAGGCCGCCCCTTTTATGTTACAAAAGATGCCAAGGGAGAAGCGGTACAGGAACTCTTTGCCTGACTGGGTTCATTTCAGCCAGTGACAGGAGCCCGGTTGCAAGACGTTTTCGTCATCGGAAAGCAGGAATCGATCTGAACTATACGAGGTCCGTATCAGAGTTGACGTAGCGGTTGATCGTCTGGAGTAAAAGGGTTTTGTCGATCGGTTTACTTAAATAGTCATTGCAGCCGCATTCAATGCAGCGGCTCATATCTCCCTGCATGGCATCGGCGGTCAATGCAATTATCGGAGCCGTAAAACCCAGCTTGCGGAGTTGTCGGGCGGTTTCATATCCATCCAGTTTAGGCATTTGCATATCGAGCAGAATCAGATCGAATGGTTGATTCTCCTGCATGGATTCTGTCACGACGACAATGGCCTGCTCTCCGTCCACGGCTTCGGCAACGCTAGCACCGGCGAGTGTCAGAAACCGTTTGCTGAGAAATCGAATCTCGCGGCGGTCATCCACCACCAGGACACGACAGTTGAGTACAATCTCTTCTTCTTTTTTCGGTTCCTGGCTGGGTTCTGTACTGGCCCGAGGTTGAATCATCTTCACCTCTGAGATATCTCCCGTGGCAATGGTCACGGTAAATTTGCTGCCTTTGTCTTTCTCGCTCTCGACGCAGATTTCTCCACCCAGCATATTTGCCAGTCGCTGGCTGATTGCCAGTCCCAGGCCGGTCCCGCCGAACTCACGATTGACCGTGTGATCTCCCTGTGAAAAAGGACGAAACAGTCGTTTCTGCTGGCGAGTCGTGATACCAATGCCCGTATCCACGATGATAAACTGCAACTGCTGATCGTTGCAGGAGACGAAGATTTTGACGCTGCCTTTCATCGTGAACTTGATGGCATTTCCGACCAGATTAATCAGAATCTGTTTGAGCCGCTTGGGATCAGACTCGATCTCTGCCGGGATTTTACCGTCATAAAATATATCCAGTTCCAGCCGGTTCTCAGCCGCCCGGACGTCCATAATGGAGCACACATCTTCCAGAAGTTGATGCGGCGAAAATCGGTCACGGATGATATCCAGTTTACCCGCCTCAATCTTGGAAAGATCCAGGATATCGTTAATGATATCCAGCAGGAATTCCCCATTGCGGCGCACCGTACTCAGATAAGTCGTCGCGATTTTGTGGTCGATCAATTCATCAATCAGATCGATATACCCCATGATAGCAGTCATCGGCGTACGGATTTCATGGCTCATATTCGCCAGGAACGCACTCTTGGATTCATTGGCTGCCTCTGCCATCTGGCGGGCTTCTTTCAGTGACTGCTCGAACTGTCGCTGGCTGGTGATGTCGAGTAGTGTGCCGATCAACTGGGTCGCCTTGCGTCGCGAACCCTTGCCCGTGAAAACGGGTCTGGCATGCAGGCGTACCCAGCGGGTCTCTCCATCAGGACGAATGATGCGGTGGTCCAGGCTTTGATTCTTACCTTCCGGGAGTGCTGCAGATTCCTGCAGATGCTTCTGATAGGCGCTACGGTCTTTGGGGTGAATCCAGTCGGGGACTTCGCCGAACTTCAGATTATTATCTGCATTTTCAGGAAGTCCGAGCATGCGTTTCATTTCAGGTGAAAACGCTGTTGTTTCCTCCAAGAGGTCGATGTGCAGCATACCAAAGCCTGCAGACTCAGCTGCATTTCGTAATCGTTCCTCACTGAGTTTGATTTCCAGTTCCGACTTTTTACGCTCTGTAATATCCAGATTCACACCCACCATGACGGTCGAATTATCTGTTGAATCAGTCGTCAGATAAGCGGTTGAAAGCACCCAGGCATAGGTATGCTCGGATTTTCTGGTACGGAATTCCGCATGAAACGGCTTTCCGTTTGACAGGCAACTGCGCAGAGATTGTTCTACGGCCTCACGATCGTTTCGATGGACCAGGTTCAGGAAATGTTGTAGTCCGCCGACAGCCTGGCGCGGTTCCATACTTGAGAATTCATGACTGTCATGCGACCAGTAGATTTTATCTTTGTCGATGTCCCATTGCCACAATGACAAATTTGCTGCCTGCATCGCCAGACGTAATCGAGCTTCACTGGCGCGGACCCGCTGTTCCTGTTCCCTGGTACTGGTGATGTCTGTATTGGTTCCAAACCACCTGAGTATCTTACCCGAGGCATCGCGTATGGGTACGGCACGGGAAAGGAACCAGCGGAATTCTCCCTCTTTGGAACGAATGGGAAAGGTATCCTCCCAGATTTCACCTGTATCCCAGGAATACTGAATACGTTTTACAACGCGATCGAGGTGTTCCGGGTGATGCACCTTCATCCAGCCCCAGCCCTGCATCTCTTCCAGTGTTGTGCCCGTGTATTCGAACCAGCGTTGATTATACCAGAAAATAAAACCTTTCTCGTCTGCCATCCAGGCAAACTGGGACATGTTGTCGGCCAGATCCCGAAAACGAGATTCGCTTTCCCGTAATGCTGCTTCCGCACGAGCACGCTCCAGGCGGACAAAGATGCGTGGTGCGAGTTCCTGTAACAGATCAATCACGACGGCCTGCCACTGACAGGGCTGCTGATTACAAATGGTAAGCACAAATTTCAGACGCTTTTCACTGACAAATGGAATTAAGAGGAGCGATCCTATGTCAAGTGCGGCAAAGTTTTTTGTTCTCTTTGAAATTCTGTGATGATTCTGAGTATCACCGATCAGAATCGGCTGACCTGCCAGTAAAGGCTCCTGTTCCTGCTCTTCCAGAAAATTGGTAATGGTATGCCTGCCTGAGATGTCGGATAAACCTGATTCATGAGCTTCATAGACGACATCAGCGATCTCTGCTTCGGTATCTAATTCAATCAGCAGGCAGCGTGAAACTCCCAGGAAATCTGTAATTCTGGCACAGGTCTGCTGCATGATTTCTTCGATCAGCAGGGGAGCCCCGAGCAGTAGTTGCAGCTCATCAATGAAAGCCAGATTGAGTTCGCGCTGTTTTCTTTCAGAGATATCACGCACCGTTCCGACAAACAGGATTTCGCCGCGCATGAATGCTTCACTGACTGCCAGTTCCATCGCAAACGTACTGCCGTCTTTACGCAGCCCGAGTACTTCTCGCTTGCTGCCAATGATTTTTGCCTGTCCGGTCTTCAGATAAGCATTGAGGTAGGAATCATGTTCGCTGTGCCAGGGATCCGGCATTAACATATTGACATTTTGCGCCTGTAGTTCTTCCAGTTCATATCCAAAAAGATCCAGGGCAGCCGGATTAATCGAATCCATTTTCCCGGCGGCATTAATGGTAATCATGCCGTCCACGGCAGAATTGAACATGGACTCCAGGCGGGCAGCTGTCTCTTTATGCAGATTTTCGACAGCCACACGCTCGCTGATATCGACACCAGATGGGATCAGATATTCGACCTCTCCATTTTTGTTAAATACGGGGGCCATCATGAAGTCAATCATCAGTCTTCGTTCTGCCCCTCCCAGGCCGGCTGCGAAGAGCGGGACATCATAGCGTACTACTTCACCGGCGAATGCCTTTTGCATCGATTCGCGCATTTTCTGAGAGACAGCTTCGTCGTATGTCCACCAGGCACATTCCGCGAAATGTTTACCGATGACATCTTCGCGCGTTAAACCGGCAATCTTCATGGAATCATCGTCGACTTCCAGAAGCCTGCCATCACGGCCAATGACACCAACCAGTCCGAGCTGGTTATTGATTACCCGTCGCAGATGGGCTTCGCGATCGGCCAGTTCCGCTTCTGCGCGGGCCCGTTCAATACGGATGCAGAGCCGATTTGTAATCTCCTGCAGCAATTTTAATTCATCAGGCCGCCATTGATATGCTTCACGCTTCACCGCAGAAATAACAAATTTGATCCCCTGCGGCGTAATGTAGGCTGAATTACAATATGCTCTGACGTTAATCGACTGAAAGTTTTCTGCGATCCGGGAATCCTGCTCAGGATACAGCGTATCCGAGATGAAGAATTGCTCGCCTGCCAGCAGCTTCTGTCTCTCGCTTTCAGTATGAAAATCGCGAACCCGATGCTTACCCACAATTGATTGCAGTGAATCGTCATGATGTTCGAACAGGATATCTGCATAGTCCGCATTGGCATCAAATTCCACGATCAGGCAGCGGAATAAGTCAAGATATTTCGCTGTCTCTCTTGTGGCTACCTCCATCAGATCGTCAACATTATACAGGGGAATCAGTTGAGTCTGCAGGTCGGACAGGAAAGCCAGATTCAATTCTTCCCGCTTGCTGATGGTGATGTCCTGGGCAACCAGGGTTGCATAGACGGGCACAGCCGGCTCGACACTACGGTCGAAATAGATTTGCTTGCGTGCACTGATCCAGCGGATTTCCCCCGAAGGCAGGATCAGGCGATGTTCAAGATCGCAGCGGCCATCCCCACATTCCTGAATGTATGCCTGGATCTGGTCTGCTGCATCCTGTCGATCCTCTGGATGATAGAGGTCGAGCATTTCATCCCGTGTGATCAGAATTTCCTGGTATCCCAGACCGTAGATGGCAGCAGCTTCCGGAGTCAAAGTAATGCAGTTATTGGCATACTCGACACGAGCCAGACCCAGATTCGCGATTTCCACGCCCAGTTGCAACTGGCGGCTGGATTCCAGTATCACCCGTTGTGCTTCTTTTTGTTCGGTGATATCGGTATTCATTCCGATCCAGCGTAAAATGGATCCATCCCGTGATTTTTGAGGCACGCCCCGGGCTTGCACCCACCGCCATTCGCCCTGCTGATGCCAGAGTCGATATTCGACAGAGAACGTCTCGATATTCGAAACCGCGGTTTGCCATGCCTGGATTGTTGCCTGCTGGTCATCCGGGTGAATCGCGTTCAACCAGCCGGTACCCTTCCATTCCTCGTATGTCTGTCCGGTGAATTCACGCCAACTGGGGGAGTCTTCGACAACGATGCCCGCCGCATCGGTCATCCAGACAATCTGAGATGAGGCATCGATGAGTAACTGAAACAGTTCCTGACTGTTGTGCAGTTCAGAGACATCAATGAATGTAACGACAATCCCTTCGTTCTGCCCTGAATGAGACTGGTAGGGTAGAACCCGCCGGATATAGACTTTCCCTGAATCAGCAACCACCGTGTGTTCTATGGGTTGGGATTGCTGCAACTTGCGCGGATCGGGCAGGGGAGGCATTTCTTCGACCAGAGGAACAAATCGTTCGAGTGGACGTCCAATATCAGTTTGAATGAGGCTGTAAATTTCTGTGATGGCAGGAGTAAAGCTGCGAATCAGTAACTCATCATCGAGAAAAACGGTAGCGATCTGCGTACTGCGCAGCAGGTTTTCCAGGTCACTGTTGGTCCGCGCCACGGAATTACTGACAGCCGTAATTTCCTCTTTAGAGGTTTCCAGTTCTTCGTTGGCAGATTGCAGCTCTTCATTCATCGATAACAGTTCTTCGTTAGTCGACTTCAATTCCTCATGAGCCACATCCATATCCTGCAGAGTTTTTTCAAGCTCGTCACGAGAGCACTGCAACTCGTATTCCAACTGTGCGATAATGGCGTCCGCATGGGGGACCGTTTCTGTGTGGGACTCTTCATTGACCTCCTTTTTGACAGGCAAGCCTACTTCATGGAACACGACCATAAACAGTCCCTCATCTTCACCCAGTCGAGGCATCGGCTGGACCGTGATCATTACTTCCTGGATCTGGTCTGCTTTACGAATTGTCAGGTGCTGCTGCTGCACCTTTCGTCGCGTCTTAATGGCTTCATTAAGAGCGGAACGCAGGCCCACCCGTAAACCTTTTGCCGCCATTTTTACAATATTATTCTGAAAATCACCCTCTCCCAATGTCAGGAACTTCTCCATGTCAGCATCGGCGTTCAAGATTTGACCGGATTCATCAATCACACATGATTTGGGGGCAAATTCGTCCAGAAGAATTCGTTGTCTGAAATTTTGCAGATCCACTTTTTCATCGGGTTCCCGTTCCTGGCTGGATTTTAAATGCAACTTCCCTGTCATGAGCGGGAGAGTTGCTGCGGATTTCACTGCGGTCCCTTTCCGTTGAGAAATACGGAATCTGCTGTCCAGCGTGCGAAACAACTCAGCGTGCGAGGTGATGTTCTCACTGGGACCCAGCAACAGATAACCAGAGGGAAGCAGCGCATAATGGAACAGGGGAATGAGTTTTTTCTGCAGATGCGGTCCCAGGTAAATCAGGAGATTGCGGCATGAAATCAGGTCCAGACGTGAAAAGGGGGGATCACTGATCAGATTGTGTACCGAAAACAGAACCAGTTCTCGGATTTCCCTGGTCACCTCATACCGTTTTCCCCGTCTGATAAAAAAACGCTTCAGTCGTTCGGGGGAGACATGGTTCTCAATGCCGACCGGATAGATGCCTGCACGCCCCACCTGTAGCGCGCGTTCGTCGATGTCTGTGGCAAAAATCTGCAGTTGCGGTGGTGATTTTAAATCGTCCATCGCTTCACGGCAGAGAATGGCGATCGTGTAAGCCTCTGAGCCGTTGGCACAACCTGCTACCCAGATACGCACACAATCGTCGGCAGAACGGTTTTCAAACAGGCGAGGGAGTACCTCGCTGGCCAGACTTTCAAATGCCTGCGGATCGCGAAAAAATTCGGTCACTCCAATCAACAGCTCCCGAAATAATGCATGCGTTTCCTCTTCATTTTCCTGCAGATAACCTGGATATTCTTTAACGTCGCTTTTTTTTAAGATCTGCATTCGACGCTGTATTCGTCGCGAAAGCGTACTCGCTTTGTAATGCTGGAAATTGTGTCCGGTTTTTTTCTGCAGGATCGCAGTGATTTGAGGAATCGCATCGATAATCTGATCCTGAAAACGAGTCAGGGATGCCGAGGTATTTAATTTTTGCAGATGTTCCGCATATTGGATCAACTCTCGTGCGATGTCAGCCGGGGGGAGTACGTGGTCTGCCACACCCGTCGTGGCGGCACTCCGCGGCATGCTGTCGTATTTTGCTGATTTTGAATCTTGTGCAAACGTCAATCCACCGCTGTCGCTGATCGCCTTCAGGCCAAGTGTGCCATCGCTGCCTGCGCCGGAGAGAATCACTCCCACGGCTCGCTCACCTTGATCTTCAGCAAGCGAATGAAAAAAATGATCGATTGCATGTGATGGATGTGGATCTGTTTCAGTATCTGCCAGAGTGACAACGCCGTTCCTGATTTCCAGCAGTCCTTGAGGTGGACAGACATAGATCTTTCCGCTGATCAATTTCGTGCGATCACCCAACTCGGTCACTGCCAGTGACGTGTATTTCGTCAGGAGTTCCAGCAGAACGGCTTTGCTGGCAGGATCCAGATGCTGAATGTAGACCAATGCCAGTCCTGTCGCATCCTGGAGTGACTCAAGTAATATTCCAAAAGCTTCCAGCCCACCGGCAGAGGAGCCTACGCCAACAATAATCGGTTGATTGTTGCTTTGTTGACGATTCTGTTTCATTAAAAGCCTTTGGGTCAGTAATTTTCAGCCACATGTGCGGCAGGGAAGCAGCATGAATTGATGAATCGTTTCGGACCCGCCCTGCGGTCCTCTGAGTTAGAGGTAGGTTTCACTGACTGATTCAGCGAATTATGATCCGAGCACTGATGCTGCGCCGTCTGGTCTGCATCTCGGCAATTCTGTAAATATAGTCAGATTATTTCAACCCGCGTGACGTGGTCAATCGGTTCCGACAAATAATCATAACAAAAGCCGTTCACAAAAACAGCGAAAATGACCACTGTCAAGAATTAACGTAGCGACTTCAGATATGTTTTGATTGAGATTCAGAATGTGAGGATTACTACGATGCAATTGAATCCGCTTTCAATTCCGGATCCAATATCAAAGACCGGTCTGGCAGAACAGAAAAACAAGAGGAGTTGATGTCAGACAGCCCGGGAATAATAAGAAACAGGCTGTAACATCTGCAAGAAAAACTGTCGGGAAACAGGTCCAGTCAGACATATTGTCGGACTGAGCTGTGAAATGCGATTTGCATGCAAGGTGGAGCTGTTACTCTTTCCCGGCGCGGGATTTTTCTGCCTGCTTTCTTTTTTTGATGTCTTTGGGGTGCTTGGAGAACGATTCGAATACATCGCCGATGACACGGTCCGCGAGCAGACTTAACTCAGTAAGAATAATCGGTTCTGCTTCCGGTAGCAGTTTCGAGGTGTTCGGTTCGTAGCCGCCGACACTATAGGAATCGGTGGTCGCAATGTAGCCGACATGTCCGTTGGCATAGCCTACAATAATGGGAGTGGCGCGGTCTGCGATGTCGTTCTCCAGTTTCAATCCGTATTCAACCATCGGTTCGCCCGGCATGGTCAGCAGCAGGTAGGGGCCGATTTTCATGGCCTGCAGTTCCGCTTCAATGCGCCCTTCTTTGCCGGGTAACGAGATGACTGAGTTCGCGACACGGATCGGATAGTATTCGGCTCGCGTGGCAAGCTGTTCCCGGGTCATGCTCTGAGCGAGGGTCCGCACGACTGCGCTGCCCAGATCCCGTCCGGCCCACTGAATATCGGCTTCATCAGCACAGCGATACGGATAACCGGGCAGATTCGGGCGAATATCACCCGCGCAGCCCTGCAGAAACAATGAACTGGTCTGATCTCCGTAACACATTTCTACAAACGACTGGGCTTCACCGGGAAAGTCGGCACTCATCTTCGGGTAACCATTCGGATAAGGCATCGAGCCTTTGTCGCCCCAGGTGAAAAAACAGGGATGACAGACGGCATGCATGAGGACTGCGACAGGCGTCAGTGATTTTCCGTCGTCGAAACGCAGAACTTTCACGCGGGGATCATTGGGGCCGTCTTCGTTAAGTCGCACCACCGCCCGGCCATTGATGACCTTGCGACGATTGATGCTGAACCCGATCTTGTCTTCACCGTAGCCGACCGTCACGGGAGTCATTTTCGACGCCGCCTGTTTTGCAGCTGCACCGAGTTTTGCGATCAGTTCTTTTCCCCAGGCGGAATTGGCATCAAAGCCAGGCCCGGAGTGATTGTGTGAGGCAGCGACCATGATATTAGCCGCCGGGATGCCCGTTTCTTTTTCAATCTGTGCTCGGGCCGGCTTTACAATCTCTGTATACGCACCAATCAGGTCCAGGGTCACGATGGCTGCTTTGGTCTGACCATCATCCAATACGAGCACTCCTGCCCGCAGGGGATCACGCACACCGGTGACTTTGCGGCGATGTCCGACGACTTCTAACTCTTTCACTTCTGCAGGGGTGATGTCAACTTTGGCTACGCCCGCTCGCAGGTTTGATTTCGCAGCAGACTGGCCTTCTGCGTCAGGCATGAGATAAGTCAGACAGGTGGACAGCAGCAGGGTAACACAAAGATTTCGATATATCAGGTGCATGATTCAAGATTCATTTCATGATAAAGGCAGGGTTTGAATTAATCGTCAACTGGGGCAGGGGATGGTAATCGTTTTCGGCGCAGAAGGTCTGAAGTCGGACAACTGAGAGTGAACTTCGATGATGGATAGATCACTCCAGTCCTCTCCGTGAATATTATAAAGTAATAGCCATACAGAATGCCCGTTCCAATCTTCAATAAGGGCTCATAATTGAGAAAACGGGAACTGTCTCAACTGTGTCCCGTTTTCTTGTAGTGTTTTCTGGGAGATCTGGAGCGGGTAGATCAGTTCGAGAGACGCTATGGTTCATGGTGATGCAATCAGATCAACTCCCGAATTGGTTGTGCCTGGTCGACAAGATACATGGGGCGTCCGGACAGATCGGTCACCGTTGCTGAATTCACGTCAATTCCCAGGTTGTGATACAGGGTGGCAAAGACTTCATTGAAACCGACGGGACGGCTCTCAACATGTTCTGCGAAACGGTTTGTGGAACCAATTACCTGTCCGGTCTGCATTCCGCCCCCCGCCAGCATGGCGCAGGAAACTTTCGGCCAATGATCCCGACCGACTTTGGGGCTGATCCGTGGCGTACGGCCGAATTCTCCCCACACGACGATCGAGACGTCTTTGTCCATTCCCCGGTTCTGCAGGTCCTCCATCAGGGCGGTCAGTCCCTGGTCGAGCATCGGGAAATGTTCTTCTTCGTGCTCAAAGATGGTGCCGTGGGGTTTGCCATGCCAGTCCCAGCGACCGTAGGCCAGCGTGACGCAACGTACGCCAGCTTCAACAAGACGCCGGGCCATCAGGAAATAATCGTTCAATAAGGGTCCCGCGTCGCCGTAACCTGCCGGTTGGGTTGAGCCACGACCATAACGGTCTCGCAATTTCGGATCTTCCTTTGAAAGATCCAGTGCCTGGGCCAGTTTGCTCGAAGTCAATATGCCAAACGCCTGTTTTGTGTATGCATCAATGCCCTGCATGTCCTCAATCACTTCGGCCTGGCGACGCATATTATCGAGTGAGGCTAACAACGATTTGCGATCATCCAGGCGCTCCGCATTCACCGCGTTCAAGATCATATCCTGTTTGCCTTCCGCGCTCGGCTTGAAGGGAGCATGAGCGACCCCCAGAAACCCAGGTTGCCCTGCATCCGCCCAGGGGTAATGTCGCATCTTCGGCGATAATCCGACAAAGGGTGGGACTGCCGGGTCGGTTCCTCCCTGAAGCTTCGATACAGTTGAGCCCAGCGATGGCCAGCCTCCCTGCGGTTGACGGCTGGTTTTTCTCCCTGTCATACACTGGAACGAAGCGTGTCGTCCCTCGGCACCCACTATGGAACGAATAAAGGAAAACTGGTCGGCCGTCTTCGACAACCGGGGCATCAATTCGCAAACTTCGATACCTGGAACATTGGTAGCAATGGGGATTCGCGGGCCACGAATTTCGGCGGGGGCTTCCGGTTTGAGATCAAACCAGTCCTGGTGTGGAGGACCACCCGAGAGAAAAATCATGATGACGGATTTATGAGAGTCCCGTTTGCCCGAGAGATCCTGCGCCCGCAGAATCTGGGGCAGCGAAAGTCCTCCCATGGCCAGAGAACCGATCTGCAGGAAGTTCCGCCGGGAGATGCCGTCACAAAAACGATGTTGTTTGCCACTCTCAATGGTCAGCATAAGGCAGGCGTCCTGGAGGAAGGTCGTTCCGAGGAAATATCATTTCAACCATGGTTTATACAAGATAAAGACTATGATCGGAATTATCAACACTTTTTGATGAGTTGGTTCAGAAGAGTTTAGTCTCATCACATCATGATGTTGTCAAACACGACGTTTTTACAGAGACAGAGTATGTCAGATCTAATACTTAATGGACCCGACACCTTTAATCTTCTCTGCAATGAAATTCATACGGTGCTGGCTTACGGCGGTGTGCCTTTGTTAGAATAGCTTTCATTCTTAATCTGCATCTGATCGCTTCCAGATGCATGCCCGCTGGTTACAGTCGACGTCGGTAGATATCACTGTCAGCCAGATATTATGAGGGTCAGCTAATAAGGAGTTTTGTGATGTCCGTGACGCATACGAATCGACGGGAGTTGCTGCAGAAGGGGGCGCTGCTGGCGGCCGGTTGTCTGGCCGGGGGGCCAGCTGTCTTGCGAGCTGCTGAACCGGAACAGCAGGTTGACCCGCTGAAACTGAAGATTACCGGCGTCAAAACCTATCTTCTGCAACATAAACTGAAACGCCCGTTCGGTGTTTCGGTCTCGGTTCCTCTGGATCAGTTCAGAAAGACGCTGTTAGTCAAAATTGAGACTGACGCCGGGTTGATCGGTTGGGGGGAAACGGCTCCGGTCGGAGGTGCCCGCGGGACAATCGACGATCAAATCGGACCACGGCTGATCGGTCAGAATCCGCTGGAACAACGAAAATTGTGGCGGATGATGTGGGGACCGAATTTCGGCAATGCGCTGGCGGTGGCCGCGCTGGATATGGCGATCAACGATATCCGCGGACAGGCATTGAATCTGTCGGTCGCAGAATTGTTTGGCGGCAGACTCCGCGACCGGGTTCCCGCGTATGCCTCGGCGATGAATTATGTGGAAAATGAACAGCCGGAAGAACAGTATCCCCGCGAAGCAGAACAGCTGGTAAAGCAGGGGTTCAAGGCACTGAAGATGCGCATCGGCCGTTATCCGGTAGTGCGCGAAGCAGCGGTGGCTGCTGCGGTTCGTGAAGCAGTCGGGCTTGATATCAAATTAATGGCGGACGGGAACGCCGCTTATACGCTTTCGTCGGCACTGCAGATGGGAGAGGTACTGCACGATCTGAATTTTGAATATTTTGAAGAGCCTCTGCCGCAATCTCCCCACTATGCCGGTTACGAAGAGTTAAGACGCAAGCTCCCTCTGCCTCTGGCGGCCGGTGAAGGCGTTGATTCGCGGGGCAGTGCTAAAGAACTGATCGACCGGCAGTGCATGCACATTATCCAGCCGGACGTCAGTCTGTGTGGCGGCATCGGCGAAACCCTGTTTATTTCTGAACTGGCGGCGCTGTCGGGAATCCGGTGTATTCCACATTGCTGGGGGGGAGCCATTTTGATTGCAGCCACCGTGCAGACGCTCTCGCTGATGCCTGATCCTCACTGGGGCTTTCCCACCGATACCCCCATGCTGGAACTGGATCAGTCGGAGAATCCGTGGCGGACTGAGATCGTCAAAGAACCATTTCAGTTAAAAGATGGTTTTGTAGACGTCCCCACCCGTCCCGGGCTCGGTATTGAGGTGGACGAAGCGATTGTCAAGCGGTATGCGATTTAAGACTTTACCTGGTAATAGTGTGAAGAAGTAAGACTATAATTTAATTGAACTGATACTTTTAATGCTCTTCCATTAAATCTCCCTCTCACAAACTGAGGACGTACTGAATGCAATCTTCCATTAAGCTCATCCTGGTGTGTCTTCTGTTTCAACATTCATTTGCAGTCATCAGTCAGGCAACTGACACACCGTCCCAGATTGATGTGAGCAAGATCGGAAGCTCCGTTACTCTGATTGGCAGACTTGGGAAGCCGCTCGGCACGAAAATGCAAATCAAGGGGACATGGATAGCAGACGAACCGGTGGGAGAGCCTCCACTATTTTCGATCACAAATGTCGATGGAGTGAAACTCGGTAAGCCAGTTGTTTTTTACAAAGGTCAGATACAGGCCACGACGAAAAGGTCCTCTATCAGACGCCCAAGTAGTACGGTTGAGGTCCCCAAACCTTACAATGCGCTCTCAGATTATGATGCAAATCCTTCGTCTTCATCTTTAATCGGCGAGAAGTGGACAATGATAGCTTACGAAACTGGATATATTAATATAACCCACAGCGACTTCAATCCAAAGGAAGAAGTTCACCCCGCTATGCCAGTCTGGTCTCGTCCATTTACTTCAGAACTTGTTGGTATGGTGATTTCGAATGATGAAAGTGTAAAGCAAGTTGATCAGACGTCTGACAAAGCGTGCCAGATTGATGTGAGCAAGATTGGAAGTTCCGTTACTCTGATTGGTAGGCTTGGGAAGCCGCTTGCCATGGTAATGCAAATCAAGGGAACATGGGTCGCAGATAAAGTGAAGGGAGAGCCTCCACGATTTTCGATCACGCAAGTCGATGGAGTGAAGCTTGATAAACCAATTGTTTTGCATAAAGGTCAATTACATGTCACAACAAAAAAATTGCCAATCTCCGCGGGAAAAGAGTATTTTGATGCATATTTAGATTATGAAAGACCTTCATCATTAATTGGTGAGGAATGGACGATGAGAGCCTATGAAACTGGACACATTGACTTAACTCCAAACGAATCTAAAGATAAGAAACCTGTCTGGCCTGTAACAAACAAGCATCCCTGGTCGCGTGCATTTACTTCAGAAATTATAGCTGGATTGATTTCGAAAGAAAAAGTAAAACCTGAAAAAAAGTAACAGGTGTCAGGTCCAAATGAAAAACCTGACACCTGAATTCAATCGCAGGTTGCTAGCTTAGTCCTTCAGCTTGAGAAAAGCCACGGCGTTGTTGTTGTTCATGGGGATGATCAACTGCTTGTGTTTTGAATCGTAGCCCATGGATGCGGCGCTGGGGATTCCCGAGGCGATGACCTCGGCGGGTTTACCGGGGCTGATCTTGGAGACACTTCCGAAACGCACACTGCTGACATACTTGGTTCCATCGGGGAGAATCACCAGTCCGTCGTTGCCCCCTTCGGCGGCATGTTCGGTGCGGATCAGTTTTCCACTGGCAGGATCGAAAGTCATCACGTCGTTGTTACCGACGTTGACGACGACAACATTTCCGTCTGGATCAATGGCGACGCCGTTGGGGATGTTGAGCGGATCTCCATCCACAAAGAGTGATACTTTGCCGTCAGCGGTGATTTTATAGACGCGGAACTCGGGACGCGAATTGGAAACAAAGATCGTGCCTTGCTTGTTGACGGCGATTCCGTTCAGAAACGTGGAACCTTCTACCGGGTAGGCTTTGCCTGGTTTGCCGGTTGCGAGGTCGAACGTGCGGACCACGTCGATGTCAGCGGTATACAGGGTCCCGTTATGAATCGCGCTGCCGAGCGGATGGTTGAGCGTTAACCCGTCGCGCGTCGCGCCAATCCATTTCGTGGTGTGAACCGATCCGTCCGGGTTCAACAGTGAGACGTAGCCGTCATTCTCCTCCTGGGTTTGCGGCACGCCGGCGTTCATGACGACAATCAGGTCGCGGGTCGCATCGTAAACACAGCTCTCAGCAAAACGGAAACTGCCATAGACTTTGACGTTGTCAGAGAGGGGGACGAATTTCCCGGCTTCATTGACGGCGCCCAGTGGTTTTCCCGCCTGAAACGGTTTCGCCGAAGATTTCTGTGCGAGAGCGATGTTGGTTATCAGGGACATCGCGGTGAGAGTCAAAACAAAGAACACTTTCATCAGTCGTCACTCCTGTTGTTAATGGCCTGGGGATCACAATGATCCTGTTGATCACCAAGGTACCCGAATTTTATTTGACAGGGAAGGATCAGGCTGCAGGCTGCGAAAAATCGTATATTTTCCCAGGAGCATTGACAGCCGTCAGGAATCATCGAACAGGAAAAGTGTCAGCCTTGGATGATACTGAGGCGATGAAGTGTGTCTGTCCGCTGTTTTAAGAGGAAGCAGCGATGGCTTGAATCGCTGCTTCACGTGTCTCGAAGAGAGGCCAATAGGTTCCCACTTTGATGCACTGGAGCAGGTTCTGTATGTTCTCACAGGCATTGCAGAATACGGCCTGTCCGCCGGTCTGCTTTGCCTGTTGCAGCAGACGAATGATTGAGCTGATAATGATGGAATCCAGATGGTCAACTTTGAAAAGATCAATAATCACATTCTTCAATTCGGGTGTGCTGAAGAGTTTTAAGACCTTGTTGGATTCGATCTGAACGTTGCTGTACAAAAAATGAAGTGTGGATCCCTGAGGAATGACAATCAGGTTGGGACCACACAGTTCCACTTTAAAAATTTCCAGTTGATTTACCATAAATGAATCCAGACGGAAAACGTCTCAAGAAGAATGGAAAATAAAATGTAACGAATCTGAAATTTACTTTATGTGTGTAATGTATTTAATGTGATTCTGTCTGCTCGTCCTGTTGTTTAGAAATCATTCCATTCGCGGAAAAGCCGTTCAGGAAAGATGGTCTGAAGAATGTGAAACCAATCTCTTTTGCGGGTTATCGATCATTTGCTGAGCCAGTTTGCGCCATGTAAAGTTCCATGAGCGTTATTGCCGGATGAGTCTTGTGCTGATTCCCCTGACTTTTCATCAAAGCGGTACAGAAGAAGTGTGTTTTCATCGACTGTAAAATCAGTGAGTGGTGTAAAGGACTGCTGGTAGCGTCCGATCCGGGAGATTTTTAAAGCATGAATTTTCCCTTCGAAACAATGTGATAGAGTTTTTTCAGTAGAAGGGAAGCCTCCGATGTATAGATTTTGTTTCAGGCTTGCACTGATGATCTCTGCCAGATGTTCCTTCTGTGTTGCCCGCATGGGAAGGGTGCGACAGGGGAGTCCATTTAAAAACATCTTCCAGATGGTCCCGTTCCACTGACAGGCGATATGGACCGGATGATTCAGTGCCACATCCTTGCTGGAGACCGTAGAGACCGGGATTTCCTGGGACTGGGGATCCAGCAGTGACCAGGTCCAGTATTCGCCGTTATTGACATGATATTTCAGGCTGAGTGTACCCAACTGAAACAGAAGCTGATGCGCGAGTTTCCTGTTTGTTTCGGGGGAGACCCAGGCTTCAATGGTGAATTGTTCCGTGGAGGGATCCGGGAATTTTGTTTCGATCCAGTCGTCGCCGTCAAGCTGCACCCCTCGTTTGAGAAGTTCTTTGTCCGGTTGCAGAGCAACGGACCATTCCGCGCCGGTGATCCTGGCATGATTATACATTCCGCTGAGATCGTGCAGGACTTTGCCTTTTCCTTCTTCAAAACGGTATAAGGCGACCGTAGACTCGTGCCTGGTGAGCAGTGGTGGGGGCTGGAATTCATCGTTATAAACAGTCTGTTCGCTGATCCGCAATTGTGAAATATTGCCTTTAAAACCACGGTGTTGCGAATTCTCATATGTCGATCCGGAACCGATCCGAAAAAGTGATCTTAAAAATCTCGCCAGGCGATCTGCCCGGTTCTTTGTCACTTTTTCGGGAACGCTGCCATCGACGAACGCATTGAGGGTTGTGCCATCAAAGACTCCTGCAATGTGATGCCGTCCTGGTGATAATTCGACAGAGAAGGCATGCCAGATCCATTCACCTTCGTGATAATACATATGGATGCGGTGGTTGCGTAGTACACAATAAAATACTCGTAAGTGGGAATGGAGATCAAAAATAACAGAAGAGGCAAACTGGTCTTTGATTGTCACTTCGGGAATATCGACCCAGCATTCAATTGTCAGGGGTTCAGACGCTTTTCGATAATCGTAGTCGACTTCGGCATAGTCGTCGATACCATTGAAATGCAAGGAAAACGGATCTCTTTTTTCGAGGTTCTCTGACACGGAATTGACCGTGGCGGCAACGCGAAATCCGGTCAGAGCATCACGTGAATTAGATCTGAGACCTTCACGGGAAGCTGATCGACAATCGAGCGCATCCCGAACTGCGGAACCGCCTCGTGCAATTCGATGCGTACCCGAACTGGGGCCAGAAGGATTATTGACCGCACTGGAAAAACTGTTCTTGTCTGAGAAATAGTCCTGACACCATTCAGCCACATTTCCATGCATATCATAGAGACCCAGGGCATTGGCTTGCAGCTGTCCGCAGGGATGAGTCGTTGTTGATTGAAACCAGGCAACCTTTGATAACTCTGATTCCTCTGAAGCAAACCATTTTGAAGTCGTCCCTGCACGGCAGGCATATTCCCATTGTGCTTCTCGAGGAAGTTTGAACACAAACTGAGACTGGTTTCGGGTTAACCAGCCGCAGAAGTTGCTGGCATCATACCAGCTCAGGTTCACTGCGGGATGGTCTTCACTGAGTGCACCATCGAGGTCACTGGCCCAGGTAATCTGGGGATTCGTTTCTGATGAATTAAACCCAGAACCACCAGCACCGTCGAGCTCCGCGTCTGTTTTATAACTGGTTTGATTGACAAACTGCCGGAATTGTTTCCGTGATATTTCGGTCCTGCTGAGGTAGAAGGGGTGTGTAATCCGGGCCAACCGCTGAGGTAGATCCGCAGATAACCTGCGAGGTTTGGGCTCATCCTGCTGCGTTGGGCCATCAGTTTCCGCCAGCGTTTCTTCCAGGGATCCCAGCATAAATTCACCGGGAGGAATCAACACCAGAGCGATACTGATGTTTTGTCCCAATGGGATAGTGACCTCTGCGGGGAGTTTCAAATGTTCGGCCCAGGCCTGTTGCAACTGGCTGATACGATCAGGGCTGTCATTGACGCTAATGGGATCTGGAGTATTGGCTGGCCACTTATATTGTTCCGTTTTCTCAGGAACAATCAGGGGGTCGTATTTTTCCCAGGTTGCACCGATGATCTTTCCATCATAACCGTTTCCACTTTGGTCTTTCACGATCTCTCCGGAATCCGCATTCAAGTGATACAGCAGGATCGTGGAATCTGAAGTGGAAAGCAGCTTCTCAGGAGAAAAATCATCCTGGTAGATGACTCCTCGTGAGAAGCGACACTGGTGCATTAAACCGGCAAAACAGGCTTTTTTTTCTGCAACAGGACGTCCTATGAGGGCCGGGTCGGGATTGGCACCAAGGTGAATGGGAATGGGGGAATGTCGATGCAAGCGTCTGACGGGGAAACTCAGTCCCTGTTTCTTGCCATCGACGTACATGCCCACACTGATCCCGTCGTAGACGGCAGCGAGATGGACCAGCTTTCCGCAGCCGATCTGTTCTGATCGAGTGTGGGCGGCGTAGCTGGTTCCTTCGTGAAACAGGAATTCAGGCCGGGTACCGTCTTTCAGCCTGACGATAATGCCCGCTGTCTCCGCGTTCGAGATGATCTCCATCGACCGAGGTCGTTCTTCACAGTCGGGGGTGATCCAGGCTTCGAACGTAATGGGGGCGCCGCTGCCATATACGAATGGCGTTTCCACAAAATCGTCGATACCATCAAACCTGAGTGCAAACTGTTCCTGGTTCTCAGGAGGCAACTCCGGAGGGACTGGCGGAACCACAGGGTTAGCAGGACTGACATCCCGTGAGATATGATTCTCAGCAGGAGAGAACACCAGATACAGGAGAGAACATAACGCGATCAGAGTAATGCATAAAATGCAAGCAGTACGGTTCCATTTTGTGTGAGTGTGATCGAGTTGTTTTTTCAGGATGACTTCAACCGAATTGCCAGCCCCCACCCGGCTCTGTAATGCCGCGACGACTTGTTCTGCCGTTGGCCTCTGCTGAGGGTCCACATGCAGCATGGACGTCAACAGTTTTCGATCTGCCCGACCGACCATCTGGAACTGGCTGGAGGGATGGATGATTTCAAGTGTTTTCGGGTCCCGATTGAGGGGGAGACCCGTGATCAGAAAGAACCAGACGCAACCCAGGGAGTAGATGTCCGAGCTTGAAGTGGCATTGCGCGCGGAATTCCATTGTTCCGGGGCCACATACTTAACCTGTCCGAAGCCCTGTCGCATCGCAGTCAGTTCCGAACCATCCGATCGGCCTTCTTCAAAAGCCAGTCCGAAGTCGGCAATCTGCACGAATCCCCGGTTATTGAGCAGGAGATTTCCGGGGTGGATATCTCGATGCACGATCCCCAGTTTGTGTACAGCAGTCAGGCCGGAGGCGACTTGATACACAATGGTGGCCGAGGCAAGCGAGGGCAGGGAAAAACCCAGTTCATCCATTCTTTCCTTCAGGTTTTTGCCGTTCACGTACTCCTGTACAAAATAGGTGAAGCCGTTTTCTTCACCTGCAAAGAGCGCTTTTACAACATAAGGGGATTCCACCCGCGCGAGCATTTGCACTTCCCGTTCAAATCGCTCGGCCAGGTCTTTCCATTCCTTTTGCCGTTCCGTATTGATGAGTTTCACTGCAACGGGACGAATCAGCTTTGTGTCGTAGCCTTTGAAAACACGGCCCATGCCTCCGGATCCAATCTCGTATTCGAGCGAGATCTGGGCAATGGAGAGGGGAGGCACTCTGAGGCGGTTGATCAGTTCGTCGGGTTCGTCGTCCAGTCGTTCCAGTTTCTCACGACAGAGAGGACAGATATCAAAATGTCCGGACAGAGTTTCAATCTGTGTGTAGTCGAGTTTGCCCAGGCTGTAATCTGAGATCTCCAAAAGATTCGGGCAGGAAGAAGAGGTTGAGTCAACCACAAAAGTGTGTCCTCAGTACATTAAAAGTTTGATAGCACCAACGCGTTCTCATCTTTTATGTGTTGGTTCCGAGGGAAAATGTGACAGAAAATATCCCGGAAAAATAAACTTTATAAGTCTTCCCCTAACAGGTCTCTAATTTTTCGGAGGGCGCGGGACTGGATTTGCCGAATATTGGCAGTAGTCGTCTGTAATTCTTCCGCGATTTCTCTGGTGGTCATACCGGACAGGAAAAACAATCTCAAAACCTGTTTTTCCTTATCTGTCAATCCGGCAAATTCAATCACGCCTTCGGCGATATCTCTTTTTTCTTCTACCGTTTCGATGCTGTCGTCAATCAGATTGTGGATGTGATTCAGGTTATCTGTGCCCCCGGTGGCAATGACCTGTTTTTTGCGAAAGCGATTAGAGGAGACATTCCGCAGGCATGTTTTCAGGAGCCTGATGTAGCTGTGGCGTCCATATTTCAGTCGAAGATTTTCTTTGGACATGATTTCAAATACTGCGGTTAATGCTTCCTGAACAACGTCTTCGGCGTCCTCCTTGTTCGCAATGATGCGGCTCGTCATTCGGAGTAACAGCCAGGCCGAGAGCTCCATCAGCCTGTTCGAAGCTGCCGGATCTCCTTCTGAGGCACGCTGGATCAGTGTGGTCGAGATTGTCTCTAAATTCATGGCGAGTTTATTGTTCTCTAAATGAAGTTTATTTTCAAAAAAAAGCTGAGGAAACAATTTTGCTGTCACACTGGTTGTTCGGAATAACACCTATTCCATGTAGACAATTCTTAAATCAATTTGAACAGGAGGGTGATGAATCACGAGAGATCTGTCTTCGTGTCTATGCGGGGCATATGCAGGAGTGGTTATCAGTGTCGTTTAATATACATTTCTACCTATATATGAGTGTAAGTGCAAGAACATATTTAAATTTTGCAGGTACGGGGCTCAGCAGGGGAGATCAGGGGAAATCAAATGCGAACCAATGTGTTATTTTTGTTGTTGCTTCTCGTCATTTCCATCGCGGTCATTCCCTCATTGGAAAGTTATCCCGTGGTAACCCATGTGAATCAGGTTTCAGGTCATGTCACGAAAGGTGCGCATGATGAAAGGGGCAGACTGCATGGCCGATATACAGTGCACGACGAAGCAGGAAATCTGCTGGATAAAGGAGAATATGATCATGGCGAGTGCATCTATCTAATCAAATACGATTCCAGTGGTAAATTGCTGTATGAATTGCGTGAGGATGAAAACTATAGTCTGGTTCAGACAAATTCCCGATAAGAGGCGGCGTTTCGCCTTACTCTGAAACCTCCAGTACTGATGATGTCGTGCTCTGAGAAGTAGATTCAGATTGATGTGCGTCACTTTTTTTAACCAGCTCTGCCATCCAGATGTCGTTAGCGCCGTACCCACCTGGTCGCTTTGATATGAAAAGGATTGATTTGCCGTCTCGCAGCAGTCGAGGGGATGCCGCCCAGAGTGAATCGTCGGGGAAGAGGGGAATCGGTTTCGACCAGGGGTGATTCCAGTCGGGGCGCGTGGACATCACAAGCATGCTGCCAGATTTCTCTTTTTCAGGATCGCGATTCTGGTTATAGATAAACAGACGGCCGTCATTACTCATTGAACCCATATTTCCGAAACGCGTTACCGATGGCAGAAGTTCATCGCTCATGGCTCTGTCATCAAAGGAATCTTCTATCGAACTTCGCCGCCAGACCATGAGACCGCCATCAGCGGGGGCACGGACTTTTTGGGGAATCATAACCCTTGGCCGGAACGCGGACAGACCATCCGGGGTGAGTCGATAATCGCGTCTTTTACCCACGGCGATCGGATCGGGAATGGCTTTCTGCCAGGGGGCATTCAGGTTTCCACGTGTTGATAGAAACCAGCGTGCATTCCGCCTGAACGAGAGGCTGAGGCCATCAGCAGAGATTTGTGGTTCTTCTTCGTTGCCATCAGTATTGATCTCTGGGGGCAATCGTAACGGGGCGGACCAGGGGGCCTCCTGAGTTTCACGAGTAGAAATCCACAAGTCACGATTACCGGGGGGGGATGAGTTTCTTACAGAAGCATAAATGAGCGTCAGACCGTCGGCGGTCATGTCTGCTCCCAGCTCAAATTCTCTGGAGTTAATCTTCGGACCCAGATTTTGCGTTACTTTCCATTCCCAGTTACCCGTCGCGAGCAGATCCGCGGCTGATGTCTCCGGTGCCACTGAAATATTCTGTGGCAAGTGATCTCCTGCAGAAAGAACCGGGAGATCGGTGGTTGAGTCGGCGAACGTGTCGGCAGGCTGATCTGTGTCCGGGAGGTCAACGCTTGGGACTGGATTGTCGGTATGAAGGGAACTGTCGGGCCAGCTGTATGCAATGATTCCTGCCAGAACTACCAGGCACGCGACCCCGATCAGAGTCTTCCGGAATTTCCCAATGGCGAAGAGACTGTCTCTGGTTGTTCCCGGCTCACTGATCGTTGCTGCGGTTGCGTTGGAAGTGACAGCAGTTTTCGATTTTGCTCGCGGTGTTTCTTTGACGGGATTCGGAATATGACAGTCATTGAGTGCCACGATGAGCTCGCTCACCGATTGGAAACGGTCTTCCGGTTTCTTGGCAACCATTTTCTGATAGACGGCGGTGACGGAATCGGGAACGTCGGGCCGCTGATTCTGCAGAGAAGGGATCTCGGCTTTGCGATGTTGCACGAAGACCTTGAAGATGGTACTCCCCGAATAGGGGACTTCGCCAGTGAGCAGAAAGTAAAGTGTGCAGCCCAGGCTGTAGATGTCTGACCGAAAATCGATCAGGTGTGCATCGAGCGACTGTTCGGGTGCCATGAAGGAAGCGGTCCCCAGAATTGCTCCCGCTGCCGTCAATTCGGAACAGCTGACATAAGGACGTCCGCTGTCAGCATCTGTTGACCCGTTCTCAGGTGAATCGAGTCGAATGGAATCGTCGATATGAGCCAGTCCCAGGTCCAGTAATTTGACTGTGCCCTGATCGTCCAGCAGCAGATTTCCGGGCTTGATGTCCCGATGAACGATGCCCCGTTCGTGGGCATGTTGCAGACCAGTGGCGGCCTGTCGAATGCAGTCGACGGCTTGACTGAGTGACAGTGGACCGGAGGCGCGAACGATCCTGCTGAGATTGTCTCCCCGCACGTATTCCATGACGAGGAAATTCACGCCCCGCGATTCGTCGGCATCGTAGGCTCTGACAATGTTGAGATGTTCCAGTGTCGCAGCGACGCGGACTTCCCGTTTAAAACGTCTGATCTGATCGTCTGAGGCCAGCATCTGTTGTGAAATCATCTTCAAGGCGACCAGTCGATTCATCGTGCGATGAATGGCTTTGAAGACCATGCCCATCCCGCCGACGTCAATCAGATCGAGAATGAGGTATTTGTCGATTAACAGATCCGGCTCCCCCTTCAGGAGTGCAGCCGCCTGGTAGGAAGTCAGTTTGCCTTTCGTTACGAGTTGCGATGCCAGCTGACGTGCATCGGTCGATGGATGTGCAGACGAAACGGAATCGCTGACTGATGCGAATTCATCTGGCGAGAGAACCCCGACTTCAGAGAGTTTTGATAGAAAGTGATCGCAGTTTACGTTGGCAGGCAGCTCATCCTGGGGAGTCTGCTTTTCTTCGGGTAGATCTCCCAGCTGAGGAATGTCGGAGATGACTTCATCCAGATTCTGTTCCAGCAGATCGACGGAGGGGTTTGCATGCTCTAGCAGCGATCGGACTTCGGCCCACAGCGATTCGTTGGTGCCACACTCATTCCGCAGCCAGGCATCTCTTTTTTCAGCCGGGACTTCCAGCGCGCTCAGGAAAACCTGTTGCACTTTTTCCGCGTGGGAATCACTCATTGGTCTCATCACTTTCTGTTCCCGGCCCGAGTTCGCGATACAACCAGGCCTTGGCGTACTTCCAGTCATTGTTGACTGTCCGCAATGAGACTTCCAGTTGTTCCGCGATTTCCTCGCCGGTCAATCCGCCAAAGAATTTCAGTTCTACAATCCTTGCTGCCCTGGGTAATTCTCCTGCGAGAGCCTCCAGCGCGTCGTTTAGTTCAAGGATGTCTAACTCTCTGGCGGCATCTGTCACAGAAATGTGCAAAGGAATTCCGCGACCTGCTTTTCCTCCACGTTTCAGGCGTTTTCGCTCGCGCGCGTAATCGACCAGCAGTCGTCGAATGATGGTTGCGCCGGCCGCCATCATCTGTGAGCGGTCGGCTGGATCGAGATTCCGCTGTTCCTGCAGACGCAGATATGCGTCGTTGACCAGCAGTGTCGGCTGCAGCGAATGTCCCGGTGTTTCCCGATTCAAAGCCTTCTCAGCCAGCCCATGCAGTTGATCGTAAATTGATTGATGCCAACTGATTGGGTCATTGTCAGGGGATGCCGTCATCGGTGTTGCCTGTCGCTCTCGATATGTAAGTCGTCTCAGGATTGCAATGATATTTACCGGAGCCAGACTGACTCTTTCGAGGTTCATGCATCTCTGACTGTTTTCGATTCTACGGTGGTGCTTCTGCTGACGCAACTTTGCTTTTTTATAATCTATTGTCGGCTCAGAAGTTCGAACCTGCTGTGAATTATGAGAATTAATAGATTCTCGATGCACATTATTCTGCAGAGTATCGCCAAGTCTTGTGAAGAGACACACACAGGTATTTCACAGGACGTTCTCAGGGAGACAATCATGGCTGTATACGATTCTACCGATCATCAACTGGGTGATTATCTGTTGGGAAAAGCGACCGGATATTATGACAATGTTTACAGCTCCCTCGGGGCAGAACATTACCGGTATGAACAAAAGCAGAGAGATCAGAACTTCGACAAGAGATACAACCCGGGACCCAGTGGACCAGGTATTCTGGATGAAGCATTTGAAGAAGCAGGGGACTTCGCTTCTGAGTGGACTGAAACCATTGTTGACTATGTGAAGTCAGTATTTACCTGGGTTCCCTCTCAGGTGGGGATGGCATTTAAGGTGATCTGTATACTCGCGTTTCTGACAGCCGGTGTTCAATTCGGATTCACCGGCTGGGGATTATTGCTCCTCACTGGAAGCGGCTGGTTTGCCCCGCGGATCATAGCCGGTCTGCTGCAATTCACGATTTTTACCAGCCTGGTTCTGCTCTATCTCAGTTTCATAGTGCTGGTGGCCGTCTTGGGTGTGGGAGTTGTGCTAGGTGGCATCTATGGTCTCGCTGTATTTTTTGCATAGTGATCGATGTCGTTGTGATCGATATTGTTTTCAGTAGATATTCCCTGAACTGCCCGGTTAAAGACGTCTGGTTCACATACGATGTGCTCTCACGACAGAATTAAAGAAACTGATCCGGGCGTGTCTGGCAAGGAAAAGTTGTGAGGTATCTGTTATTTTTGTCAGTTGTATTCTTGAATGTCAGGCTGGAAGTATCTTATGACAGAGGAAGGTTGAAACTCAAAATGAAAACTTAAAAACAGATGCTGTCCTCGGAGATGCATCAGGTGGAATCAATATGAAAAGGACTCACGTATTCCTGTTAGCTGCTCTGATTGCGGGGTCTGTTCTGACCCGCTCGCAAGCCAACGCAGAACTTGTTCTGGAAGTATCATCTGAGGGCTCACTCCGCTCACTCGTTGCTGCCCGCGATGAAATACGAAAACTTAAGCCGCAAGAACCAACGCGAGTTGTTTTCAAAGCAGGAACTTATCTGATCACAGAACCTGTCGTTTTTACGTCGGAAGACTCGGGTACGGAGAAAGCACCGATTGTCTACGAGGCGGCTCCAGGAAGTCGCCCGGTTATTTCTGGCGGCAAGTCGATTACCGGCTTCAAACGGCAAGCGGATGGTACGTGGACTGCGACCGTCGATCCTGGCTGGCAATTCGAGCAACTCTGGGTCAACGGGAAACGCGCGGTACGGGCACGGGAGCCTGATGAGTTCTTCTTCTACCTGCGCTATGGCCGGGAGAAAATGGGGAAAACTGATGGCCCGAAGCCGAAAGACATCGCCCGACAGACGCTGGATGCTGATCCCGCCGATCTGGTCTCTCTTCAGAATGTTCCTGAATCCGAACGTGCGGGAGTTCAGACGCTCTTCTTTCACAAGTGGGATAATACGCGGAAATATCTGGACGGGTTCGACGTCAAGACCGGCAAACTCCTGACGTCCGGTCGGCAGATGAAACAGTGGAATCCGCTGACCCGGAATACTGCCTATTTCCTGGAGAATTACCGGGCTGCACTCGATTCTCCCGGGGAATGGTATCTGGCGCCGGGAGGCAAATTACACTATGTTCCCCGCGAAGGGGAGACGCCTGAGAAGGCGGAGGTGTTTGCGCCTGTTGCTGAACAGTTACTGATCCTCAAGGGAGATCCGGCGGGTGGAAAGTTCGTCGAACATCTGACGTTTCGCGGACTCAGTTTTCAACACACAGACTGGCGCACACCGCCACAAGGGTTCGAACCTTCCCAGGCTGCTTCGCCCATCGAAGCGGCAGTGATGATTGATGGCGGGCGTTCCATTCAGTTTGAAGATTGCGAAATCGGTCATGTCGCCACTTATGGACTCTGGTTTCGGAAAGGCTGTCGTGACAGCATTGTTACTCACTGCGATCTGCACGATCTGGGAGCCGGCGGCGTGCGCGTCGGTGAAAACCGAATTGCTGCTAAAGAAGCTGAACGGACTGGCAAGATCATGGTTGACAACAACCTGATTCGGCACGGAGGCCGTCTTTTTCCGTGTGCGGTTGGTGTGTGGATTGGTCAGTCCGGTGACAATACGGTGACTCATAACGAGATTGCCGACTTCTATTATACGGGGGTCTCAGTTGGTTGGCGCTGGGGCTACAGTGACAGCCTCGCTGTTCGGAACAAGATCGAATTTAATCACATCCATCATCTCGGCTGGGGCTGGCTCAGTGACATGGGGGGCGTCTACACCCTCGGGCCTTCACCCGGCACGACCGTCAGTAACAATGTGATCCACGATGTTCTTTCCTGGAGCTATGGCGGCTGGGGGCTCTATAATGACGAAGGAAGTACGGACATTGTGATGGAAAATAACCTGGTCTACCGCACCCGGTCGGGCGGTTATCACCAGCACTACGGTCGGAATAATCTGATCCGGAATAACATCTTCGCCTTCTCGCGCGAGTACCAGGTGAAACGCAGTCGGGTGGAAGAGCATCTCTCTTTCACGTTCGAACATAACATTGTCGCTTTCAATTCCGGCGAACTGTTTCACGGGAACTGGAAAGACAAAAATGTGAAGGTGGATCACAATCTGTATTGGCGCACCGATGACAAGCCGATTGATTTCCAGGGAAAAACGTTCGCCGAATGGCAGGCTACGGGGAAAGACCAGGGATCGATCATTGCCAATCCTCATTTTATCGATCCGGCGAATGACAATTTCCAGCTGGCGAAAGATTCCCCCGCGTTCAAAATCGGATTTAAACCATTCGACTACGAGAAAGCGGGTCTCTATGGAGACGCGGAATGGATCGCGAAAGCGCGTGAATTGGTTTTACCCGAGATGAAAGACCCGCCGCCAACGCCTCTGTTGTCATTCGTGGAAGACTTCGAAGCAGGGACGCTGCCGCCAAGTACCTCGGTCAGTAAAGATGAGAAGCGGGGCGGTGTCGAAGTCGTGGAAGTCAAGGGGGCACCGTCTGGTTCGCAGGCACTGAGACTGCTCGACACTCCGGGGCAGAAACATCGCTATTACCCGATGTTTGTGGTCTCGCCACATCATAGTGAAGGTGTCAGTCGCTGTGCGTTCGCGATCAAGCTGAGTTCTGCTGCTGTCTTTCAGCATGAGTGGCGCGATCAATCGAACCCGTATCGGATTGGTCCCACGCTCTGGGTTGAAAAAGGCAAGCTCCGTGCAGCGAACGGCAAAGAATTGATGGATTTCCCCATCGATCAATGGGTGAATCTGGAAATCACGGCACCGCTCGGTAAGCAAGCGGGCAAATGGAATCTATCGGTGACGTTACCGGGACAACAGCCACGGCATTTCAAGAATCTGCGTTGTGTTAATCCCGAATGGAACACACTCGACTGGCTGGGTTTCGTCAGCCAGGGAGACACGAATGCCGAGATCTGGATTGATGATCTGGAACTGTCGCGGTGAGTGTCATTGATGGACCTTATTTCATTTCTGATTCGTGTAGTGTGGGCATCACCCAATACTCTCATAGGACTACTGATTGGTGGCGTGGGAATGTGTTTTGGCGGACGGACTCGCATTCGGGGTCGGGTGATTGAGTTTTATGAGGGCGGTACGAAGTGGTTTATCCAACGATTGCCTCATGGTCAGTTTACACTCGCTTTGACATTAGGGCATACTATACTTGGCCAGACTGATGCGTCCCTGGATATTTCGCGCGAACATGAAATGGTTCATGTCCGGCAGTATGAACGCTGGGGGCCACTATTTTTGCCCGCCTATTATCTGTCGTCTATCTATATGTGGCTGGTCGGTCGTCGGTTTTATCGCGATAATCCGTTCGAACGAGAAGCCTATGATTCCGATGGGGGAGAGCACGATGCGTAACCTGGTAGCTGAACTTTCAACGGATTAATTGTGTCAGGAGTGAAACCAGAGGAAATCTCTTGCAGGTAAATTCCCATGAAAGTGAAATTGAGATCACAGATGTCTGACCCCCTTGATCGCAATAAAGTCGTCGTGCTGACGGGGGCCGGCATCAGTGCCGAGAGCGGGTTGCCAACATTTCGTGATATGGGCGGTCTCTGGGAACAGTATGATATCACCGAAGTGGCTTCACCCCAGGCCTGGGAGATGAATCCACAACTGGTGCTCGATTTCTATAACGAACGGAGACGGAAAGCGGTTGCGGCTCTCCCTAATGCGGCGCATCGGGCGCTGGCGGAACTGGAGAGTCGTTATGAGGTGGTCGTGATCACACAGAATGTGGATGACCTGCATGAGCGTGGAGGCTCCACCCAGGTGATCCACGTACATGGAGAATTGGTGAAAGCCCGCAGTACTGTTGATCCGACGCTCATCTATGAAATCGGCGGAAAAGAAATTCAACTGGGCGATCTCTGCGAACAGGGGGCCCAGCTAAGGCCACACATTGTCTGGTTTGGAGAAGCCATTCACAATTATGAGATTGCGGCAAGGCATGTAAAAAATGCAGGGAAAGTACTCGTTGTGGGGACCTCGCTTTCGGTCTATCCGGCTGCCAGCCTGTTGACAAAAGCGAATCCGAGTGCGGAGAAACTGATCGTCAGCCCGGACCTGGAATCGGAGCCTGTCGCATTCCACTGGATCAAAGGGACCGCGGTGGAACACGTGCCTCAAATTGTGAATCGCTGGCTGGAAGAATGAAAAAGGTGTCAGCGGCAGTACCATTCGTCGTTGACACCTTTCATTCTCCCCAGACTCTGTTTACCAGCGAAAACTGGCGAGTACAGAGTGTTGGTCGGGCATGTCATCCGGCTGAATGACGTAAGGAGTCCCACCATGTCGGTATGTGTTCCGGATTGCCCAGTTCAGGAGCGCAATGTCGCCAGATTCCGGCTGGGCATGTGTTTGTAATAATTCGCCATCCTGAGGCAGATGCCCCCAGAGTTCTGAGCCGAGGGGAGCAAACAGCGCCTCGACGCGTCCCTGTTCTGCTGACTGCAGGATTTCTTCCAGTTGATGAGAAATACGAGATGTTCCCATATGATTCTGAAATTTCTCTTGCGCTTTGTGCAGGGATGTCTGGAAGCTGGATTCAGCTACTGGTAATGCGAGATCTACCAGTTCTCTTGCAGAGAGCTGGTCCGGGGAAGTGGTGACTCCGTCTGGCAGAAGTTGACTCCCGTGGAAGTGTTTGCGAAACAGGCTCTGCTGTTTTTCCGCACAGACAAGTACCAGAGGAGGCGCGTTGTCTTCCAGGTACTGATCGAATTGTCGGGCGAGAAACTGATAGTAATCCGTCAGGACTTTTTCATGTTGTTCTTTCGTCAAACCATGTCCATGTTGAACACCGGCGAATTCTCCACCCTGGCTTCCGGAAGAAGTCGTATGGTACTGTAATGATTCTTCGAGTTCGATTCCCCCCGCAAAATCATCCAGATGAGCGGGGATATTTTCAGGAAGTTCTACCTCTGTGAAATCACCATTTTGATGACGGATCATCCTGACCGAATTCGGGCAGATTGCCAGCAGATCAAACCGATCATCTTCATATGCTTTATAGAATAACGGACTGAGATAGAACGTTTCTGCAACAGACAGCATGGGGGGACATTGGTAGGGCAAGTCGTACTGCTGGAACATTTCCGGAGCCATCAGCAGGCAGAGCCCCTGAGCCGCTCCCTGTTTCCAGAAGGAAGGATCATTCTGCAGCATTCGCGCCGGTTTCAGAAACTGGGCAGCTTCCGCAGTGCCCAGACCCATTTGCTGGAGTGATGTTTCCGCTTCATCTAACCTGTTTCGCAGTTCAATGGAATCTTTTCCCAGTTCAGAGACAGCCTGATGCCGGGGTAAATATATGGAAACGCAGGGCCCTTTTTCCCATTCCGTCAGTGATTTGAGCTCATCATGTGTTAATGTCTTCATCGAACGCTCCTTGTTGATTTTATTCAAATGTATCTGATTCACGGTCGAAGGTCTGCAGGAATTACGATTTGACTGAAACCATTTCATGAACCCAATACGTTGCAAAAAACAGAATCATGATCTCAAATCTTCACTGCGTAAATCATTCTAAAATCCTGTGCCTGAATAGTAATCAGGAGAGCAAGGTGATCCAGCATGGGATGATTTCGTATTTTTAGATAGGGGAATCCCCGATGTCATTCTGAAACAGGAATAAAGGAGTGAATCCAAAATCCAGGTCGCTGGACGATTCCGAACAGGCAGGCTAGAATCGAAATGTCCTGTCCACTGTTTTACATGCTGACTGAGAGGCTGCGATGGAGATTCAACAGCTGCAGGAACATCTACAACAACTCCGCTTCACTTCCGGCTTGTCAGTTGAGGAACTGCAGCAACTGGCTGCCATCTCCCGTTTTCAGGATTTTCCCCGTCACGCGACGATCTTTACCGAAGGGACCGAGCATCGGGATCTTTATATCATTCTCAGTGGTCGCGTAGAAATATGCATGACCATTCCTGCACGTGGCTGTTTGCCTGTTTTGACTTTGGAAGAAGGAGACCTGGTTGGCTGGTCGTCCATTCTCAAACAGGGAGAGATGACAGCGACCGTGGTCGCAGTAGAAGCGTCCCGCTTGATTGCTATCGATGCAGAAGCATTGGCGGTCGTCTGCGAACAGGATCATGATATCGGTTACCAGATTATGCGACGGGTGGCTCTGGCGTTATCTCAGAGGCTGGTTGCCAGTCGCCTGCAGGTACTCGACATGTATGCTGTTGCAGATGAAGCACATCCACTGAAACAGGGAGACGCCAATGAGTGAATCTGAGCAGTCGGACAATCCACAAACCTGCTTTTTACCACTGGATGAATTTGCCAGACTCTTTGATGTGCTGATATCCCGCGGTTACGAAGTGATTGGCCCTACGATCGATCAGGAAGCCATCGTCTACGGCGAGCTGTCATCGATTGATGATCTCCCGCGCGGCTGGACCGATCACCAGGAGCCAGGCAAATACCGACTGGTGAAACGCGATGATGAGGCACTCTTTGGTTATGTGGTGGGGCCGAGTTCCTGGAAGAAGCAACTGTTTCCACCGGTCGTCACCCTGGCGACAGCTGATCGCACGGAGGCAGGCTGGCAGTTCGAGGAAGCGGAAGAAGAAACACCCCGTTATGCATTTCTGGGTGTGCGTGCCTGTGAACTGGCTGCGATGAAAATACAGGATCGGGTTTTCACGGGGGGGCCTTATGTCGATTCGATTTATGACCAGCGTCGCAATCAGGCGCTGATTATTGCGGTGAACTGTACGCAGGCAGCGTCAACCTGTTTTTGCACTTCCATGGAGACGGGACCTCGCTGCAAAGCAGGCTTTGATCTGGCGCTCACCGAACTGCCTGATGGCTTTCTGGTCGAGGTCGCCTCTGCCGCCGGTGCAGAGATACTGCAGGAACTGAAGACGTTAGATGTTTTGCCTGAACAGGATTCACAGGCACATGCGGCGCGACAGCAGGCAGTCGACCAGATTGAACGACGATTTGACACGACGGATATTAAAGACCTGCTCATGTCCAACCTGGAACATTCCCAGTGGGATGAGGTGGCAGAGCGATGTCTGTCCTGCACGAATTGTACGATGGTCTGTCCGACCTGTTTCTGCAGTTCGGTCGAAGAAGTCAGTGATCTGACCGGAGATCATGTGGAACGACAGCGGGAGTGGGACTCCTGTTTTAATCTCGATTTCAGCTACATGAACGGAGGACTGGTCCGCAACAGCATTCGCAATCGTTATCGGCAGTGGTTAACACATAAACTGGCGACGTGGATTGATCAGTTCGGCACATCAGGGTGCGTTGGTTGTGGACGCTGTATCACCTGGTGTCCTGTCGGAATCGACCTGACGCAGGAAGTGGACGCGATACGGGAATCGCAGTCATGAATTCGACCGTTGGGAAACAGATTGAACAACCCGCCAGCTTCTGGGTCTCGAAGACGGCAGTCATTCGTGAGATCACTGCCGAAGTCAGCGGGGTTGCCACTTATCAGTTGGCACTGACAGATGCTGCAGCTGCACAGTCCTATCGTTTTGAACCAGGTCAGTTTAACATGCTGTATCTTCCCGGTGCAGGAGAATCGGCGATTTCCATGAGCGGTGATCCTGCTGCCTGTGAGACTTTGGTTCATACCATAAGATTGGCCGGTAATGTGACGCGCGGTATTGCTGCGCTGGAAGTGGGGGATACCCTGGGTCTGCGCGGCCCTTTTGGTACGAGTTGGCCGCGCGAAGCCTGTCGGGGAAAAAATGTGATTCTGGTGGCGGGGGGAATCGGACTGCCCCCCTTGCGTCCCTTGATTTATCAACTGCTGGCGCAGCGAAAGGAGTATGGGAGTCTGCATTTATTGTATGGCGCCCGCACACCAGAGATGCGCGTTTATACGCGGGAATATGACCGCTGGAGAGCAGGGGGACTGGAGATCAGAGAAACCGTTGATCGGTCGAGTCCTGGTTGGCGCGGAAATGTGGGAGTTGTGCCTCAGTTACTGGAACGGCTCACTGGCTTTGATCCCGCGCAGACGATTCTGTTGATCTGTGGTCCGGATCTGATGATGCGTTTTACCGCCCGTGCCGCGCTTCAACGGGGAATGACTGGCGAACAGATCTGGGTTTCGACCGAACGAAATATGCAGTGTGCGGTCGGTTTGTGTGGTCACTGTCAGTTGGGACCGGAATTCATCTGCAAGGATGGCCCCGTCTTTCGCTACGATCAGATTTCACCCTATTTAAAAGTGGAAGGACTCTGAGCGTGGGAAAACCCAGACTGGCTGTTTTCAAATTTGCTTCCTGTGATGGCTGTCAGCTTTCCCTGCTGGATGCCGAGGATCAGCTGTTGTCCGTCGCGGATGCCTTAGAGATCGTTTATTTTCCCGAGGCCACCAGTCGCATGGAAGCAGGCCCGTATGATATTTCGCTGATTGAGGGATCTATTACGACATCCCACGATGCCGCCCGGATCCAGCAGATTCGCAGAGACTCCCATTTTCTGATGACCATTGGTGCCTGTGCGACCTCTGGCGGTATTCAGGCATTGAGAAACGGGGCTGATTCTGCAGAATTCATGCGGTCAGTGTATGCCAGTCCCGGATATATCGAGGTGTTAGAACAGTCAACGCCGATCGCAGATCATGTAAAAGTTGATTTCGAATTACGAGGCTGCCCGATCAATCAATATCAGCTGATTGAAGTCATTCAGTCTCTGTTGGCAGGACGGACGCCGCGCACTCCCGGTCATAGTGTCTGCCTGGATTGTAAACGCCGCGGCACGGTGTGTGTGACTGTGGCACAGGGAATTGCCTGCCTGGGACCTGTAACGCAGTCGGGGTGTAATGCACTCTGCCCGAGTTACAACCGGGGTTGTTACGGCTGCTTTGGACCTGCTTCGCAGATCAATCTGGTGAGCCTGACCACACGGATGGAGCAGGAGGGCGCCTCAAAGCAGGAAATTTCCAACAGCCTGCAGAATTTCAACAACAATGCGCCTGCATTTCGTGAGGAAAGCCGGCGATTGCTGGATCGGAACGGGGAGTCAGGCTGATGGGTGACCGCAAGATCAAAGTGGAAACATTGACCCGTGTGGAAGGGGAAGGGGGGCTGTTCATCCGCATGAGTGGTGAAACGATTGAGGAAGTCCGCCTGGAAATTTACGAGCCACCGCGTCTGTTTGAAGCGTTATTGCGGGGACGGCCTCTCGAAGACGCACCGGATATCACGGCGCGGATCTGTGGAATCTGTCCGGTGGCATACCAGATGAGCAGTGTGCATGCACTGGAAGCTGCATTGAAAGTGACCGTATCCCCAGAGATTCGCCGTTTACGTCGGCTGCTCTATTGTGGCGAATGGATTGAAAGCCATGGCCTGCATATGCATTTATTGCATGCCCCTGATTTTCTCGGCTTTGAGAGCGGGCTGGAGATGGCGAAGCAGTTTCCTGACGAAGTCAATCGTGGACTGCGACTGAAAAAACATGGTAACCAGCTGGTCGACCTGCTGGGGGGGAGAGCCATTCATCCGGTGAATGTTTGCGTGGGGGGCTTCTACCGCATTCCCCGCCGAAATGAATTTCAGAAACTGATACCGGATTTTGAATGGGGTCTGAACGCCGCGAAGGAAACCACACGCTGGCTGGCTGGTTTCGATTTTCCGGAAATGGAATCGGATTGCGATTTTGTATCGCTGTCGCATCCGGATGAATATCCCATGAATGAGGGTGTGATGAAGTCCAGCCTGGGAGACGTGATTGATGTGGAACAGTATGAAGAGGAGTTTGAAGAACGGCAGGTACCCCACTCGACGGCGCTGCAGGCGTTTCGTAAGTCTACGGGGCGTCCTTATCTGCTCGGGCCGTTATCGCGAATTAACCTGAATCGAAATCAACTGTTTCCCCAGGCGCGAAAACTGGCAGACGAAATTGGATGGGAGTCGGTCTGCCGTAATCCCCACAAGGCGATTATTGCCCGCGGGTTGGAAATTGTTCACGCATACGAAGAGGCGTTGTCGATCCTGCGCGATCAACACCCTGCCGGAAAACCACGCGAATCGTATTCCCCACAAGCAGGGGCCGGTAAGTCAGCGACCGAAGCGCCCCGGGGGACGCTGTATCATCGCTATGATATTGATGATCAAGGCAAGATCGTTGAGGCCTGTATTGTCCCGCCGACGTCTCAGAATCAGGCCCAAATTGAAGTGGATCTCAAGCATGTTGTGGCAGAGTCAATTGGAAACGAAGAAGCAGAACTCGCGCGGAAATGTGAAAATCTGGTGAGGGCCTATGATCCCTGTATCAGTTGTTCCACTCATTTTCTGAAAGTCACAATCGATCGAAACTGAGATCCAGCAGGGAGGCAGAGGGAATGAAAAAGGGGGGACAGATCATGATCGCTGGAATTGGCAGTCCGCATGGTGACGATCAGGCAGGCTGGGAGATGGCCAGACAGATTGAACAGCGAAATTATAATCACGTTTGTGTGAAACTGGCACGGACACCGGCTGATTTACTGGACTGGATCGATCCTGCGATGGACCTGCTGATTTGTGATGCCTGCCAGGGAGCCGGTGAGGCGGGAAGCGTTCATCAATGGGATTGGCCTTGCGGGCGACTGGATGAAATTCACTGGTCGGGGACACACCAGATGTCTTTAACGGGAGTGCTCGCGCTGGCATCGCAGTTGGGAAGACTTCCAAAACAGGTTCGGATCTGCGGTGTCGAACTGGATTCGAATCATTCCGGCGAGACTTTATCACAAGCGGTGCAGGCAGGAGTTGTCGCTGCCGTCGAATCGATCTGTGGGGATCTCATTCCATCTTTGAGATCAGGAGAGATTGAGCATGCATGAACGGTCACTGGTTCAGAATCTGTTGAAACAGGTCAGCCACATCGTGGCTGAACAGGGGGGCGGTCGCGTTTCTGAAATCTGTGTCCAGGCGGGAGATCTGTCGGGGGTTGAACCGCTGTTATTTGCAGCCGCGTTTGAGGAGATGGTCCCGGATGTCTTTTCTGTGGAATGTCAATTGAAACTGGATCTGGTTCCTGTCACTGCCGTTTGCACTCATTGTCAGCATGAGTTTGAAGTCCTCGATTTTCAGTTTCGTTGTCCTGAATGTCAGTCAGGAAGCATTGACGTCATTCAGGGGGATGAATTGCAACTGATCAGTATTACAATGGAATCAATCGATTCAAATGAGGGAGTATCCGCATGAGTCAACAGACCATCATTGTCAAACGTGATGTGCAAGCTGAACAAAAAGCTGATGCTGAAGTAGAGCGTGGACGGCTGGGGCGGCGTGGCACTCTGGTTGTGAATCTGCTGTCCTCTCCGGGGTCGGGAAAAACGAGTTTACTGGAAGCGACAGCGCGGCACTTTGCCGGTCGCCGGTCAATGGCGGTGCTGGTGGGTGACCTGGAAACCGACCGCGATGCGCAGCGGTTAGCACCCCTGATTCCGGTCGCGCAGCTGACGACGGGGGGCGCCTGTCATCTGGAACTGCCGCTGGTGCAGCGGGGTTTGACAGCGCTGGGTGATCCTGCAGTCGATTTTCTGTTTATCGAGAATGTGGGAAATCTGGTCTGTCCCGCTTCGCATGACCTGGCAGAGCACTTGCGCGTGGTCCTCATCAGCACGACAGAAGGGGACGATAAGCCGGGGAAATATCCCAAAATGTTCCGCACCAGTCAGGCCATGCTGATCACCAAGCTGGATTTATTGCCGCACGTTCCGTTTTCTGTGGAAGCTGTAACGGCAGACGCCCAGCGGATTCAATCTGCGCTGCAGGTCATTTCCTGTTGTTCCCTGACAGGAAGTGGTATTCAGGATTGGTGTGATTTCCTGGAAGAGCAACATCAACTTCAACTGGCAGCATACCATGAACCCGCGGGCAATGACTGAAAGCACGGAACACAAAGTCGCGATCCAGATCACTTTGAGTGGTCGGGTACAGGGAATCGGATTGCGCCCTGCCGTCGCGCGGCGTGCCCGTGAATTACGGCTGGCAGGTTCTATCTGTAACACGACAGAAGGGATTGAGCTGCAGATTGAAGGGGCTGAAAAGGTCGTACAGGAATTCGAGCGAGATCTGGAAACTTACCTGCCTGATGAAACTGTGATTGACCAGAAATCCAGTGAAGTGATCAAGCCGCGCGGAGGGACGCGGTTTGACATCATCGAAAAACAGACCAGTGGTCCTCTTGCGGCCCGTATTCCACCCGATATCGCTGTCTGTCCAGATTGCCTGGCTGAAGTGGCTGACCCTGCTGATCAGCGGTTCGGCTATGCTTTCACCAGCTGCACCAGCTGTGGCCCTCGGTATTCACTGCTGCGTTCCATGCCTTATGAACGCGGTCAAACAGGCATGTCGAAATATGTCCTCTGTTCCCACTGTCAGAGAGAATACGATTCCCCCGTTGATTGTCGCTTTCATGCGCAGACAATCGCCTGTCCGCAGTGTGGTCCCCGCGTCTGGTGCACCAGTACAACCGGTGAAATCAACGATTCCGATGCGGAGGCAATCCAGAGTGCGGCCCGCGCGCTGCAGCAGGGAGCAATTGTTGGTCTGAAGGGACTGGGGGGGTATCAACTGCTGGTTGATGCCACCAGTGAGGCAGCCGTTCAAATGTTAAGGGAGAAAAAACAACGCCAAGGAAAACCGCTGGCTGTGATGGTGACAGACCTCACTGCAGCGCTCAAACTGGCTGTGATGAATGATGCGGAAGCTGAGACGCTGGCAAGTCCAGCGGCACCCATTGTTTTGCTGCAGGCGCGTGAGAACTCACCGATTGCCGGTAATGTGAATCCGGGATTGAATACAGTGGGAGTGATGCTGCCCACGACACCACTACACTGGTTACTTCTTGAGCAATGCGATTTTCCCCTGGTGGTCACCAGCGCCAACCGGGAAGGCGAACCGCTGTTCTATCAGGATCGAAGTCATTCTGAAAAAATCAACGCACTGGCAGACTGCTGGCTGGAGCATGATCGTCCGATCGAACGCCCCATCGATGACAGTGTCGTTCGCTGGATGGCAGGACGACTTGTCACGATTCGACTGGCACGGGGGCTGGCTCCGTTGTCTCTGGATCTGGAACATCCTCAGCCTGCCATTGCGCTGGGGGGACATCAGAAAGCTGCTGTCGCTTTGAATAATGGTGCTCAATCTGTTCTGGCGCCTCATATTGGCGATCTGGAGAGCCTGGCTGCCTGCGAGCGTTACGAGGAGCAGCTGGAATCTCTACAGCAGCTCTATGCTGTTTCGCAGGCTGATTATATCTGCGATGAGCATCCCGATTATTTTACTTCGAACCGGGCATCGCAACCAGTTTCACGCGTTGAGCGAGTGCAGCATCATCATGCTCATATCGTGGCGGGTATGCTGGAACAGGGCTGGCTGGATCGTCAGGTACTGGGAGTCGCTTTTGACGGGACCGGTCGGGGCGACGATCAGACCATCTGGGGAGGTGAGTTTTTACTGTCAACGGCGGCTCAATATACCAGGGTCGGTCATTTAAAACCGTTCCTCCTGCCGGGGGGAGAAGCGGCCGTCCGCGAACCGTATCGAGTTGCGGTTTCCCTGATGACAGAGACGCTGGGATCGGAGGCTGCGTTGAATACGGGAATCAAAACAGAACTGGTCAAACCTGTGTTGCAGATCATCAAATCGAAACGTCTTTCTCCACGCACCTCCAGTGTCGGACGGTTATTTGATGGAGTCGCTGCTCTGGTTCTGGGCGTCACGCATTCTGAATATGAAGGGCAGGCGGCGATGTTGCTGGAAGCGAGTTGCGACCTTGCGGAAGCCGGCAGTTACGAGATGCCGCTTTCACAAGGGGCTCCGATTCAGTTGGACTGGCGACCTTGTATTGCCGCGATTCTGCGAGATCGGAAAGCGGGAGTCTCAACAGGTGTGATGGCAATGCGGTTTCATCGCGGTCTGGCCCGGGGAACCGCGCGGTTGTGTCGGCAGTTTATGCCTTTGTCTGTTGTTTTGGGGGGAGGTGTCTTTCAGAACCGCTGTCTGGTTGAACTTCTGGCAGAAGAACTGCGTCAAAATGATCAACCGCTGGGATTGCCTGGCAGGATCCCGCCTAATGATGGGGGTTTGGCTGCGGGGCAACTGGCGGTTGCGATTGTCCGTTCGAAACAGAAGGGAGCCGCGCCATGTGTTTAGGAATACCTGGCCAACTGGTTCGCTGGGTGGAACGGGAAGGCATCTTTTCGCAGGCAGAAATTGAGTTTGATGGCGTACGCCGAGTCGTGCATATGGCCTGCGTGACCGAGGCGGAAGTGGGTGATTACATTCTGGTTCATGCCGGTATTGCGATCAACAGGATTGATGCACGGGAAGCGCAACGGATTTTTGATACGCTGGCTGAGTGGGGGGAAGATGAGGGTTGGCATGAATCTCTGCCTGATGCGGGAGAGGACGAATCATGAAGTACCTGGATGAATATCGAGATCCGGCAGCAGCACAGCGATTGCTGGATGAAATTCGGCGCGTCTCCACCCGAAGCTGGACATTGATGGAAGTCTGTGGCGGGCAGACACACAGTCTGTTACGACATGGGATTGCAGCCGAGTTGCAGGGGACTGTTGAATTAATTCATGGTCCCGGATGTCCAGTCTGTGTGACCGATCAGGCAGACATTGATTTTGCCTGCCAACTGGCTAAACGGCCTGACGTGATGGTGACCAGTTTCGGTGACATGTTGCGTGTGCCCGGCAGTCAGGGTTCTTTACTGGATGCCCGGACCAGAGGCGGACAGGTGAAGATTGTTTATTCGCCTCTGGATGCAGTGGAACTGGCACGCAGGCAACCTGAGAAACAGGTGGTGTTTTTCGCTGTTGGATTTGAGACTACGGCACCTGCGACCGCATTGGCTGTGAAGCAGGCTGCGCAGTATCAGCTCGATAATTTCAGTCTGATCGTATCGCATGTTCGGGTACAACCTGCGATGGAGTCCCTGGTTGAGTCACCGGAGAACCGGGTGCAGGCGTTTCTGGCAGCCGGGCATGTCTGTACGGTAATGGGATATGAATCTTACAACCGGTTGGTGGAACGCTATCAGTTGCCAGTCGTCGTAACCGGTTTTGAACCGCTGGATTTACTGGAGGGCATTCTGGCCTGTGTCAGACAACTGGAGGCTGGTGAAACCCGGCTGGAGAATTGTTATTCACGCGCAGTACAGATGGCCGGAAATCAGTCAGCACAGGATCTTGTGCAGGAAATTTATCAGGTATCAGACGCGCGCTGGAGGGGATTTGATCTCATTCCGGCGGGTGGTCTCTCACTGCGGGAACAGTGGCAGCAGTTTGATGCGCGGGTTCGATTTTCGGATAGTAGTTTGCCTGTCATTCTCAACAGTGAGTGTCGCAGCTTCGATGTGATGACCGGGCAACTCAAACCAACAGAGTGTCCGCATTTTGGTAAACAGTGTACTCCCGAAACGCCTCTGGGAGCGCCGATGGTCTCTTCAGAAGGTGCCTGTGCCGCTTACTATCGCTATGCGGGTGTTTGAAGCGATCTGTTAACTGTTCAAATTGAATGTGAAGTACGATGGAAAATAATCAGCAGAACATGACTGGCAGCTGGCAGCTGAATTGTCCCATCGAGATACCAGCGGAAACGGACTGCGTGACGCTGGCACATGGCGAGGGGGGAAGGCTTTCCCGCAAACTGATTCAGGAACGTATTGCTTCCGTGCTGAAAAATGAATTTCTGGAAACCTCAGATGATGCAGCTCGACTGCCTCGCGTCGACGGGCCACTTGCATTGACGACGGACAGTTTTGTTGTATCTCCCCTGTTTTTTCCGGGAGGCGATATTGGCAGCCTGGCGATTTATGGGACCGTCAACGATCTGGCAGTCAGCGGGGCACATCCGCTCTGGCTCACGCTGTCATTGATCCTTGAAGAGGGCTTTCCGCTGATGCTTCTGGATCGCGTACTGCAAAGTCTGGCTGAAGCAGCATCGAGTACGGCGGTCAAGATTGTGGCCGGTGATACGAAAGTGGTTCCCCGGGGCGCCGTTGATGGTCTGTTTATCAATACGGCGGGAGTTGGCAAGCTGACAGAGCCTGTCCCGCCAGGACCCGCGTTTCTGAGAGAGGGGGATGAACTTGTCGTCAGCGGGCCCATCGGCCAGCATGGCATTGCTGTACTGGCAGCGCGCGAACAATTGCAGTTAGACCCCTTGCCTCACAGCGATTGTGGTTCCCTGTTAACAGCCGTGGAGCAGTTGAGGGAAGCACTCGGGGACCGGATTTGCTGTCTGCGGGATGCAACCCGGGGCGGGGTGGCCGCGGTACTGCAGGAATGGGCTGGGTCCAGTGGTTTAACACTTAGTATCGACGAACGTTGTGTACCAGTCACACCCGGAGTGAAGGGCATGAGTGAATTACTGGGGCTGGATCCTCTGCATATTGCCAATGAGGGGACCATGCTGATCGCGGTCAGGCAGGGGGCCGGGCAGGAAGCAGTCTCTGTATTACAGTCTCTCTCAAAGACAGCAGATGCCCGGTTAATCGGTTCTGTTAAAGCCCGGGGAGTTGCTGCGGTAACGGTAAAACGGACTCTGGGTCTTGAACAGCCTCTTCACGATCCACTGGGAAGTCCTTTGCCGCGAATCTGTTGAACTGTTTTCAGCTATGCGCTTCCCGTTCAGCTTCGGTCAATTAAAAAACGGAGGTTCATGGGCTGTGAAGCATCGCGCAAAAGTCGCTCGTGTTCTTGAGTATGAAGTGAGTGATTGTAATAAGTTTCCATGGCTTCCAGAATCTCTCGTCGACTGACGATTCCCTTGAGAACTCCATTTTGTACAACAGGCAGATGGCGCAGATGATGGCTGACAAAGATCGAAACGATCGAGAACAGTTCTGTTTCGGGAGTAATGCAGATGGGGTGTGAACTCATGATGGTTCTCACTGTCTGAGCCGGGCTGGGGTTTCCGAAGAACACTTCATTCGACAAAGCAGACAGGCAGTCGCGTTCGGATACAAAACCGACGAGAATTTGCTTCTGATCCTGTAGTTCGACAACGGGGGCATTCGAGATTTTGTGTTTTAATAGAAATCGAATGACTTCCGTCAGCGACATACCCTGGGTTACGACTTGTACATGCCGATTCATGAAATCAGCGGCGCATGGTGTTTTCTGCTGGTCGGTCATGGTTTTTCACTCCTGTAAAATGATCTGGATTGAACTCTGAAAATTCATTCTGCATCTTTTAATGCTTCAAATCCGGTTACTACATCCAGTAACTCTTCTGTAATGGCAGTCTGTCTGCGTTGATTAAATTCTGCCTGCAAATTCATCAGGCGTTCTTTAATATTGCGTTCCGCAGCCTGCATGGAAGCGATCCGGCTGGCATTTTCGCCCGCCATTGATTCTGCACAGGCACGAAACAGCGATACGAACAGGTATTGTTGGATCAGTCTGGACAATAAGGTTGTGCGGCTCATCGTGTAGAGGGGGAGCGAACGTGATGTGCTCGGACTCTGATGTTTTCGATGGAACTTTGTCGGGTCGACGGGAAGTAACTGTACGACATGTGGTTTATAGGTGGAGGCCGATTCACGCTGATTGTAAAAAATATAGATTTCACTCAGTCGTCGCTGGTGCCGCCATTGATCAATTTTCGCGAGCATTTCAGAGACGAGGGGGGCAATTCCCGTAGCGGAACCGGGCAGGCTGAAATCAAAATCAACCTCATGTCCGGAATCCAGAGCTTTGCCCCGCATTCGCGAGCCTACGATCATCCAGGCCTGTTTTCGCCTGACTAAATCAGTCGCTGTGAAATATTCTTCCGCATAGGTTTCCAGCTGTTCATTGAATTGACCGCACATTCCCTGATCGGAACCAAAGAGAATCATGCCGATGGTGCCAGAAGCAGGACCATCTGGCAAACGAGAGTCGGACAGACTCTTTGATAAAACCATTTCCAGTCCACAGTAAACCGTGTCAGAATAGTCTTCGAGGGAGTCGACTGCCTGTTCGTACTGTCGGATACTGACCGCGGCAAGCGTTTTCATTGTACGTACGACCGACTCCAGATCTCTGGTACTTTCGATGCTCCGTTTTAATGTTTCGAAATCCTGCATCAGCTCAGTCGGTTTCAGAAAGTGGATTTTGGGATTGCTGAATCAGTTCGCTCACCGCGTTCAGTACCGATTTCTGCTCGGTAGCGGTAATGGTTTTACCCGAGAGGATCTGTTCGCTCAAATCGGGAAATTCGTTATCGAGAAGCCGTTGAACCTGTTCTTCCAGGTGATGTATCTGTGGTAAGCCGGTTTTGTCAAACGCTCCCCCTGCCATACCGATTAACACAGACAGTTGCTCAGGAACGGAAAGCGGCTGGTATTGAGGCTGTTTAAAGATTTCACGCACGCGACGCCCGCGTTCCAGTGTGGCCAGTGTTTCTGAATCCAGGCGGCTGCTGAAACGGGAAAAGGCTTCGAGTTCTTCGAATTGACTGTAAGACAATCTTAAATCACCTGCGACGGCCCGGTAAGCGGGGAGTTGTGTTTTTCCTCCGACACGGGAGACAGAGCGACCTACATCGACGGCAGGCAGAATCCCTTTCTGAAACAGCTGTGGTGAAAGGTAAATCTGGCCGTCGGTGATTGAGATTAAATTGGTCGGGATATAAGCAGACAGATTCTGCGCTTCTGTTTCGGCGATCGGTAATGCGGTTAACGAACCTCCTCCGAGCCGATCCGCTAAATGAGTAGAGCGTTCCAGCAAACGTGAATGCAGGTAGAAGATGTCGCCGGGAAATGCTTCGCGTCCCGGTGGGCGTCTGAGGAGCAGTGATAATTCCCGGTAAGAGCGAGCATGTGAAGTCAGGTCATCGTAGATCACCAGGACATCCTGCCCCTGGTCCATAAAGTATTCTCCCAGGGTGGTCGCCGCATAGGGGGCAACAAACTGCAGACCGGGGGGAGCGTCGCTCTCCCCAACGACCACAGTCGTGTATTCCAATGCACCCTGAGTACGCAGGTCATCAATCACTTTGGCGACCGCAGTATTTCGCTGTCCGATCGCGCAGTAGATACAGATCACATCTTTATTTTTCTGGTTGAGAATCGTATCGATGGCGATTGCTGTTTTACCTGTCTGGCGATCTCCCAGAATCAGTTCGCGCTGACCGCGGCCTATGGGAATCAGGGCATCAATGACTTTCAAACCTGTCTGTAGAGGAACGGTGACCGGAGCCCGGTTGATGATGGGGGCCGGATCTCGTTCGTAGGGTCGCCGTTCGGCAGCCGTGATCGGACCGTGCCCATCCAGGGGACGCCCCACCGGGTCGATGACGCGACCGATTAACGATTCGCCAACAGGAACATCAAGTAAGCGGTGTGTTCGCCTGACCTCATCTCCGGCGGTGAGCTGTTCTCCGTGATCGAGGAGTACGACTCCGACTTCATGTTCATCCAGGTTCAAAGCCAAACCCAGTATATGATGGGGGAACTGTAACAGTTCTTCTGACTGCACGTTCGGTAAACCGCTAATGCGAGCATGACTGCGTCCGACATAGGTGATTTTACCGATTTCGATCAGTCGTGGTGCAAAATCATGCTGACTTAATACGCCGCTAAACTGATCAAAAGTCGTGTCGATCAATGATTTAATATCGGGACTCTGATTCATGGGTATTGCCTGAGTAAGCTTTGATTCACTGTGTTATGCTTTCGGATTGATCCCTGGTTCGGAGTCGGTTGAGATGACATCATTGAGGGAACGCACAAATTCTTCTTCGAGTTCTTCCAGCGATTCCTGCAGATTCCAGGAGATTTTGTAACCAGCCAGATGGAGATCAATTCCACAAATCAATTCATGATTCTCGCGAAAACGTATCGTCACTTCCCTGCTGAGATAATCATGGATCAGGTCCGTAATATCCTTCCGTTCGGGTTTCGTCAGTTCGAAAGCACTTTCGACCAGCATTTGCGGGTCAGACGTTTCCAGCTTGGCGAGAAACTCCTGTTTATGTGTTTCATCAATCTGCCTGATCCGGTTCATGAAAACGGAAATTGTCTGTTGTTGCAGATCTGAATCTGCCAGTTCTTTGAGAATCCGATGACTCATTTGATGCATGTGCGCAGCCATGCGCAGGCGGGCTTCTCTTAAAAAGGATTCGCGTTCGCGGTGCAGAGCACGGAACCAGTCTGTTTTCTCCTGGTCGATTTCCTTGCGCGCCTGCGCAAGATGCTGTTCTTTCCAGATCTGAATTTCTTTCCCTGCCTCAGCCAGTAATTCCTCCCGGGCATGCGAAAGGTCTTCGGTCTGTTGTTGATATCGGGCCAGTTCGGATTTTGCTTCGTTTTGCGCAGCGGTAGCTGCTTCGTGTTCTGCAGCGATCTTTTTTTCCCGCTCTGCCATTGCGTTCAGCACTGGCTTATAGAGGAAATGAGATAACAGCCAGACGAGGACCAGAAAGTTAAGAATCTGAGCAGTAAAAGTAAACCAGTCGATGGACATCCCGTTTTCCTGTTGAATCTGTCAGTAAGGTTACCTGGTGGCTGCCTGCATAAAGTGATTCCAGAACGGATTGGCAAAGATCAGAATCATGGAAATCACGAAACAGTAAATCGCCGTCGATTCTACCATGGCGAGCCCCACGAACAGGGTCCGCGTAATTGTACTGGCTTCATCGGGCTGCTGCGCAATAGCGCTTAACGCCTGGGCGAGGGCTCTGCCTTCCCCAAGCGCCGGGCCAATGGATCCGATGGCGATGGTAATTCCCGCTGTAAATATCGAAACTGCTGCAATGACAGTGTTTGAGTCCATAGACTGCTCCTTTATTTTTTCTGTTTTGAATATTCTTCAGGTGATTGTGGCTGTTCGCTTATTGCCTGTGAAACTTGTGTGGCTGATGCAATGTAGACCATCGCCAGTACTGAAAAGATATAAGCCTGGATGATGCCTGTCAGCAGTCCAAAGGCCTGCATCAGAATGGGCACAAACAGGGGGACGAATCCCAGTAGTATGGCTCCGATAACGCTACCACTCATGATGTTGCCATAAAGTCGCACAGCCAGAGCCAGGGTCCGCGACAGTTCGCCGATGATATTGAACGGAAGCATCAGAACAGAGGGGCGAATGTACTGCTTCAGATAATCCACCAGTCCCTGGCTTGCAATTCCATAAAGCGGGACGGCTACAAACACACAGGTTGCCAGAGCCGCTGTTGTCGAGATGGAACTGGTCGGGGCATGATAACCGGGTACGATTGAGAGAATATTCGAGACGACAATGAATAAAAACAGGGTTCCAATAAAAGGGAGGTAGGGACCGGGATCCTGCTGACTGACTTCCTGAATCTGATTTCGTAGTCCTGACACCAGTACTTCAAGCAGATTCTGACCCCGTGAAAGATGGGCGCTGGTACTCAGTCGTCGTGTGATGAACCAGGAGCCGCAGGTCAGCAGGCCCATCACCAGCCAGGTAAACAGAATGGTTCTGTTCAGAATCAGAAATTCCCACTGCCAGAGCGGTTCATCGGGTGACATATTCATTTACGCGGATTTTCCTGAGAAAGTCGGTTGATCAGTTCTGATTATGCGTGTGCAGATCATGCGGGCAAGAATGAATCCGGCCAGGCAGACGGTCAGGCGTTGCCAGCGTGAAGATTCATCAAGCCAGACGCCGATGCACCAGAAACCGGAAATGGTCAGTATGGTTCTTGTCAGGGCTGAAGCCAGAAATAATAAGGCAGGATGAGAGACCTTCTGCAGATTGCGAATGGTCAGCCAGAGCCCACCAAAAAACAGTGTGCCCAGTACCAGGCCACAGACCAGACTCGCGAGAAGCTGTAACAGCAGTTCAACATTCATTTTTCAATATTTCCTTCTTTATGGATCCATTTCCAGGCATTCAAACAACCAAGAGCGACCCCTCCAATCATCAACATTAAAGTCCAGGAATACGGACCCGGCCAGCGTGCATCGATCCACATCCCCAGTATCGCCCCCAGTACCGCCGGGATTGTGACAGACCAGCCAATCAGTCCAAACATCCCGAACCCGAACCAGATCGTATGATGTTTTTCACGTTGTGCTTTCAGTTTCCGTGCTTCCTGTGAGGCGATCCTCTGTTCAATCTGTGCTTGTTCATGCAGGTGCAGGGGACCTTCCTGGAAATCGTGATTAGCGAAGCGATGATCATTCTCGCGCTCAGGCTGCTTATCAGACATCATTGCCGACTCCCTGTTTGACGAAGTGCCTGAGGATATCCGCTTCCAGTTTCGCAATGGCTGAACGAACCAGACGCTCTCTTTCATACTGTGCTTCAAATTGAGCAGCGACTTTCTGGCGAAGTGTGCCCAGATCCTCCCCCTGGACGGCATAGATTGTGGAAACACGAACTTCAGCCCCGGTTTTTGTGAGGATACCTCCACCAATGCCCAGATAGCTTTCGTCGTTCTGTTCGTCCACAAAAGTCAAAATACCAGGCAACAGGGCGGACACAAAATCAACATGCCGCGGCAGCAGACAGAATGAACCGTTCTCTGCTTCCGCGACCACCTTCATGACAGGCTGGTCAATCAGAATTTCTGTTGGTAACAGCACTTTCAGGTTCATGTGGCACTGCCTTTTTTTACTTCCTCAATGGAACCGATCATATACAACGCCCGCTCTGACACATCATAAAACTCGTCATTCAAAATACGTTCGCAGCCGTCTAATGTTTCCTGCAGGGACACAAACTTGCCCTGATAGCCGGTGAACTGTTCTGTGCTGAAAAAAGGCTGCGTCAGGAACCGTTCAATGCGTCGGGCACGATTGACAATACGTCGGTCTTCACGCGACAGTTCTTCCAGACCCAGCATGGCAATAATGTCTTTTAAGTCTTCGTAGTTTGCGAGTGTCTCACGAACCGATTGTGCTACCTGATAATGATGGTCTCCTACAATCGGGGGCATCAACATTTTGGAACTGGAATTCAGCAGGTCAATGGCGGGGTACAGTCCTTCCGAAGCGCGTCTGCGGGAGAGCACGACTGATGTGGAAAGATGCGCGAATGTATGAACGGCAGAAGGGTCGGTAAAGTCATCTGCCGGGACGTAGACCGCCTGTACCGAAGTAATGGAGCCACTGGTGGTCGTGCAGATACGCTCTTCAAGTTCTGCCAGGTCGGAAGCGAGCGTTGGTTGATAACCTACGCGGGAAGGAAGTTCTCCCATCAGTCCGGATACTTCGGTTCCTGCCTGAATAAAACGGAAGATATTATCAATCAGCAGTAGCACATCCTGTCGTTGATCGTCGCGAAAGTATTCGGCCATGGTAAGCGCTGCGTGCCCCACGCGGTAGCGGGCTCCCGGCGGTTCATTCATCTGGCCGAAGACCATGACGGTATTCTCGAGTACTCCCGCGTCCTGCATTTCACGGTAGAGTTCTTCTGCCTCGCGACAACGTTCTCCGATTCCACAGAACAGGCTGACCCCTTTGTGTGCACCGACGACATTATGGATGAGCTCGGTAATCAGCACGGTTTTGCCGACACCTGCTCCACCAAACAGGCCTGCTTTTCCACCCCGTTCCAGGGGCGAAAGCAGGTCGATGGCTTTGATACCGGTGCTGAATATTTCTGAACGCGGAGGCCGTTCTACCAGCGCGGGAGACTGGTGATGGATGGATCGCCAGTGATCGCATTCCACCGGCGCACCGGTATCGACTGTCTGGCCGAAGACGTTCAGCATTCTTCCCAGCAGTTGAGGTCCGACAGGGACTTGCAGCGGATGCCCGGTGTTCAGAACCCTGGCGCCGCGCGAAAGTCCACGCGTCGAGTTCAGAGCGATTCCACGAACTGTCTGATCGTTCAACTGAGTCAGGACTTCGATGACGATTTCCTGTTGATCGCCGGTGTGCAGTTCGCTTTGAACGGGAGGTAAATCCTGCGGGAAGCTGATGTCTACAACGCTTCCCCGTACCGAAAGCACCGTTCCGAAATTCCGCTCTTCTGTCTCGATCAACTGCTGCATGAAATCAGGCATCCTTACTTCCGAACCGGAGTGTTTCAATAAAGTCCAGCAGGAAGACGGCTCTGTGGTGACTGGCGTATCTCTTTTTATTATCTCTGACAATGATTGATTTTGCGAGAGAACTCAAGAGTGTGGAAAATGAAACGGATCTCTTTTAACTAATTATCGCAGCGTTGCGTTCAGTCTGGTGGTTTCCCCTACCCCTGAACCGGGATCTACCCGTATGGGATTCCGCTGGCTTCTGGTAAAGTACCTTAGCAGAAGCTGAGACCGGGGTCTGATTGACTCATGCTCAGAAATGTGTTTCGCAGATTCGATCAATATCAATTCTGTTTTCAAACGGAATGTAATGACAGGGAGTGGCAGTATGGCGTTACAGGAGCCGCTGGTTTTGTGGTTTGATGAAATCGGTATTGCTGACGTACCTTCGGTGGGAGGTAAAAACGCTTCACTGGGAGAAATGTACTGTCAGTTAAATTCAGAGGGGATAAGCGTTCCCAATGGTTTTGCCACGACGGCAACTGCATATCGCTGTTTTTTAAAAGAAACGGGGCTGGATCAGCAGATCCGAGAGATCCTGCAGGATCTGGACACGACTGATATTTCTAATCTTCAGCAGCACGGCCTGGAGGTCAGACATGCGATACTTTCTGCTGAGATGCCGACTTCGTTACAGAGGGAGATATTGCAGGCGTATGACAAATTGAGTGAAGCGTTGCCCGGCGGTATTGATGTTGCTGTTCGCAGCAGTGCAACCGCTGAAGATCTGCCGGATGCCAGTTTCGCCGGACAACAGGAATCGTACCTGAATGTACGTGGGCCAGCTACATTGCTGGAAACCTGTCGTCGCTGCTTTGCTTCGCTGTTTACAGATCGGGCCATTTCCTACCGAACCGAGAAGGGGTTCGATCATTTCGACATTGCGCTTTCCATTGGGATTCAACGCATGGTGCGTTCGGACCTGGCGGCTTCTGGAGTGATGTTTTCCATTGATACAGAAACCGGATTTAAAGATGCCGTTCTGATCAACGCGGCTTATGGACTGGGGGAAAACATTGTTCAGGGCAGTGTGAATCCGGATGAATTTTATGTTTTCAAACCGACATTGAAGCAGGGCTTCCAACCGATTTTGAAAAAAACACTGGGTTCCAAAGAGTTCAAACTGATCTACGATGCGGGAGGCGGCAAGATGACGCGTAACGTTCCCGTTGATCCGGTCGACAGGAAACGGTTTGCCATTACCGAGGAAGAGATACTCACACTCAGCCGCTGGGCGACCCGGATTGAAGAACATTACTCGTCGGTGCAGGGACGCTACTGTCCGATGGACATCGAATGGGCCAAGGATGGGAACACCGGAGAACTGTTTATCGTGCAGGCACGACCGGAAACCATTCACGGAAACCCACGGTCACAGACTCTCGAGACATATCATCTGAAAAAACGGGGCCGCGTGCTGGTTTCGGGGCACAGTGTGGGAGAACGCATCGGTCATGGCATCGCGCGGGTCATCGAGAGTGCGAAAAACCTGAATGAAGTGCAACCAGGTGATGTGCTGGTCACAGACCGAACCGATCCAGACTGGGAACCGGTGATGAAAATTGCCTCCGCGATCATTACCAATCGCGGAGGGCGGACCTGCCATGCAGCCATTATCAGTCGGGAACTGGGGGTACCGGCGATCGTGGGCGCAGAAACGGCTACCACTGCGATTCTATCAGGTCAACAGGTGACTGTCTGCTGTGCGGAAGGCGATACCGGTTATGTGTATGACGGGCAACTGGATTACGAAATTCAGGAAGTCAACCTGGATCGCTTACCTGAAACCAGAACCAGCGTGAAAATGATCGTAGGGAATCCGAACGAAGCATTTCGGCTTTCCCTGCTTCCCAGCGATGGCGTGGGGCTCGCGCGGATGGAATTCATCATCAACTCATTCATTCGAATCCATCCGATGGCATTGCTGGAATACAACCAGTTAAAAGATCCGATTTTAAAGTCGGAAATCGATCGACTGACCCCTGGCTACACAGATAAACCGGCATTTTTTGTGGACACACTGGCGCAGGGGGTCGGTATGATCGCTGCTGCCTTTTACCCGCGCGAAGTGATCGTGCGAATGAGCGATTTCAAAACCAATGAATATGCCAACCTGGTCGGGGGGGCGCAATTTGAGCCTGACGAAGAAAATCCGATGATCGGTTTCCGAGGGGCATCGCGTTATTATCATCCCCGCTACCGGGACGCATTCGGACTCGAGTGTCAGGCGATGCGCAAAGTGCGTGAGACGATGGGCCTGACGAATATGAAACTGATGATTCCCTTCTGTCGTACCGTGACAGAAGGAAGAAAAGTACTCGAAGAAATGGCACGGCATGGTTTACAGAGGGGGAAAGACGGTCTGGAAATTTATATCATGTGCGAAATTCCCAGTAATGTCATTCAGGCTGAGGCGTTTGCAGAAATCTTCGATGGGTTTTCGATCGGTTCCAATGATCTGACCCAGTTGACACTCGGCGTGGATCGCGATTCTGAAGTCGTTGCGTCAATCTTTGATGAACGTGATCCGGCGGTGATGGAGTCGCTGGCAACTGCCATTCAACGTGTAAAAGCAGCAGGGAAAAAGATCGGGATTTGTGGACAGGCTCCCAGTGACTACCCGGAAATCGCGGAATTTCTGGTGAAGCAGGGAATTGACAGTATCTCACTGAATCCAGATGCCGTTGTCAAAACGGTAACACGTATCGCGGAAGTAGAGGCTGACCTGGCATCTAGTAAATCTGTTGCTGGAATAGAAACATAGAAAGTGACCAAATGCTATGAATCATCGAGATCGAATGAAACCTGATCGTGTGGGGGAAACGAAAAAAAATTCACACGAGCATTTACAGTATCTTCTGGACGGTCATGAACAGATTCTGGAGCATATTAAGGAGCTGAATCACTGGTGGAGAGAACTGGATGAACGAGGCTTACCAAAATACGGAGAAATGGGAACCCGCATGGAAGGTTTACGGGATCTGCTCTCGAAGCATTTCCATGATGAGGAGCAGGAGGGGTATTTTAAACCGGTTATGGATGAGTCACCCGGATTCTGTATTATGGTTCCGGATTTTCGAGAAAAACATAAAAAATTCCTGACGCAGATCGGCGATTTCAGTACACGTTTGAAGCAGTCAGAGCCTCCCTTTCAGAACTGGAATGAAGCCTTGACGGAATTGCAGGGATTGCTGGATGAACTGCGCATTAGTGAAAACGAGGAAATCCAGCATGTACGCGAAGCGTACGAAAAATCTTCTCCCGACCATTCATCGTGAGAAAACTGCTGCAGGCTGAACTGTTGCCGACCGCATTTTTTCCGGGATATCATTGGCACCGCGATCAACGTACTGTCTTTCAGAAGTACAGAGAGCGTATCTTCTCGCTGGCCGATGTTGTATGCTCATTTCATTTCGCTACGGAAAACCATTATGAGCAGTTTACCGCCCACTCTGCTTCAACGTGCCACGACTTGATGATGATTGCCATATAACACGGAAAAAACTGTTTATGATCCTGCTTTATTCTGACCCTGTTTTCCTGAAACATGATACCGGGGATCTTCCGGAAAATGCCACTCGTATTCTTCCCGCAATGAGACGCGCCAGCCAGATTGCCATGCATGCACATTGTCGTCAGCGGTCATGGAATGAAGTTACAGATACCGTACTGGAACGCGTGCATTCGCAACAGTACATTCGTTTCGTGAAAGAGTTCTGCGAACAGGGGGGAGGGCATATTTCAGAAGATACGGTCGTCTGCCCCGAGTCATATGGAGTGGCGCGAAAGGCGGTCGGTGCTGTCTGCGATGCGGTGGAGCAGATTGTTCAAGACAAAGCAGAGCGGGCCTTCTGTCTGGTGCGTCCTCCCGGGCATCATGCTGCGCCCGAATCGGCGCTGGGTTTTTGTGTGTTCAATAATGTAGCCGTCGGTGCGCGTCTGGCGATCAAGGAACTGGGACTGGAGCGGGTGCTGATTGTAGACTGGGACGTACATCATGGAGATGGCACGCAGGAAATATTCTGGGAAGATGGACAGGTTGGATATCTGTCAATTCATCGTTCTTCGTTTTATCAAAATACGGGAACTGCCGCTGAAACAGGTGCCGGGAAAGGACTGGGGACTACCATGAACGTTCCGGTTGAGTCGGGTACATCGCGGGAACACTATTGCGAGCTGTTCACAGCGGCTGTTGAACAAATGGCCGCACGCATCAGACCGCAACTCGTGCTGATCAGTGCCGGCTTCGATGCTCATAAAGACGACCCGATCGGATCACTGGGACTGGAGAGTGAAGATTATGCCAGGCTCACCCGGGTTGTCCTTGAAATCGCAAAAACGCATGCCAATGGACGTGTCGTAAGTGTGCTGGAAGGGGGATATAATCCCGGCGCTCTTGCAGAATGTATTGAACATCATTTACTGGAAATGGCATCTGCCTGAATATTGACAAGCGCAGTTCAGACGGATCACAAACAGCAGAGACAGTTTCATATGCCGATTCGGAACCTTGATAAGATATTTCGTCCCCGTCGGGTTGCCGTGGTGGGAGCCAGCCAGCGTCCACTGAGCGTCGGACAGACTGTATTTCAGAACCTGGTGTCAGGTGGATTTTCCGGCGAAGTCTATCCCGTGAATCCCCGACATTCAGTGTTAGACGGACATCCCTGTTATCAATCTGTTCTGGACCTGCCTGAACCCGTCGATCTGGCTGTGATTTGCACTCCGGCACAAACGATACCCGATGTGATCCAGCAGTGTGGGACAGCGGGAATTCGGGGAATCGTGATTCTGTCAGCTGGTTTTCGTGAAACCGGAGCCGCAGGGAAAGAGCGGGAACTGCAGGTTCTGAGTATTGCCAGGCAGTTTTCCGGAATGCGAATTATTGGTCCGAACTGCCTGGGAATCATGGCTCCCTATGTCAATCTGAATGCTAGTTTTGCCACGGACATGCCCCTCACTGGAAATATTGCCTTTATCTCGCAGTCTGGCGCACTGTGCACTGCTGTATTGGATTGGGCGTTGCAGGAAAAGGTTGGTTTTTCTCATTTTGTCTCTGTGGGGAATATGCTGGATGTCGGCATTGCTGATTTGATCGACTACTTTGCCCTGGATCCGCAAACGAAGTCAATCATCCTGTACGTGGAGTCGATTACCGAAGCACGACAATTCATGTCGGCGGCGCGGGCATTTACTAAACATAAACCGATAATTGCCTACAAAGCAGGGCGTTTTCAGGAATCTGCCAAGGCGGCGTCATCTCATACAGGAGCGATGGCAGGCGTTGACGCTGTTTATGAAGCAGCATTCGCTCGCGCAGGGATCGTACGCGTTTTTGAACTGGATGACCTGTTTGACTGCGCTGAATTACTGGCGCGACATAGGCCTCCGCGGGGGGAACGACTGGCGATTCTCACCAATGCAGGAGGTCCCGGGGTCATGTGCACCGATGCGCTGCTGGAACGAAAAGGAGTCCTGGCATCGCTTTCGGAAGAGACCATTGAGCAGCTGAATCGTGTGTTACCGCCAGCCTGGTCACATGGAAATCCGCTGGATATTCTGGGGGATGCATTGCCGGAACGATTTGGCAAGGCGCTTGAAATTATCCTCGTTGATTCTCAGGTGGATGGGGTACTGGTAGTCCTGTCTCCCCAGGCAATGACCGACCCTACCGGAGCTGCTGATGCGGTCATCAAAGCGGCGAAGCTGACATCGAAACCGATTCTCACTTCCTGGATGGGAGGAGGAAAAGTTCTTGAAGGAATAACACGTCTGACTGCTGCCGGCATACCCACCTACAATACTCCAGAGCAGGCCGTGCGGGCATTTATGTATCTGGTGACCTATGCCCGGAATCGTGAGTTTCTGTATGAAACTCCGCGCGCGATGCCGCTCCACTATTTGCTGGATCGACCGCACCTGAGGGAACTGGCTGACGCCGCGTTGCTGGAAGGGCGCGATATCCTCTCCGAGTGTACTTCAAAAACACTCCTGGAAGCCTATGGGATCCCGGTCAATCGAACAGTTGTAGCTCGCAGCGCGGAAGAAGCTGTGCAGTTATCTCAACAGATGGGGCGGCCGGTTGTGCTCAAAGTCTATTCCGAACAGATTACTCACAAAACAGATGTGGGAGGCGTCGAACTGGATTTGTTCGATGATCGTGAAATCAGAGAAGCTTATGCACGCATCATGCAACGTGTGAAAGAATCACGACCAGATGCGGATGTAGAGGGAGTGACGGTTCAGCGAATGGTTTCCGAGCCGGAAGGGCATGAACTGATTCTGGGGGTCAAACGCGATCCGGTATTTGGGATGGTGCTGCTGGTCGGAGCAGGGGGAACCTCTGCCGAATTGTACCAGGACCGTGCACTGGAACTGCCTCCTCTGAATGAACGGCTGGCGCGACATACGCTGGAATCGTTGCGTTCCTGGCCTTTATTGAACGGCTATCGAGGGCGCCCTCCTGTGAACCTGGATCAACTGATCGAAGTGTTGATCCGGCTGTCCTACTTTGTTGCCGATTTTCCGCAAATTGTGGAACTGGATATCAATCCTCTCATGGTGACCCCCAGAAATTCCGTTGCCCTTGATGCTCGGATTGTTGTTGATCGAACACAGAGGGAAAAGTCGTCCCGTCCTTATTCTCAGCTGGCAATACGACCTTATCCGGACGAGTTTACAAAATCAGTGACGCTGAAGGATGGTACCCTCGTGCGCTTGCGACCGATTCAACCCGAAGACGAGGATAAATGGCATGAACTGCTACGGGGCTGTTCACCCGAATCCATTCGGGCACGGTTCCGGTTTACTTTTCAAGGTACAACACATGATATGGCAACCCGTTTCTGTTTTATTGACTATGACCGTGAAATTGCGATCGTCGCAGAGCGAGTCGATGATCCAACAGGAGAGCTGATTGGCGTGGGACGCATGGTGGCTGATGCGGATCATCAGGAAGCCGAGTATGCCGTGCTTGTGGGAGATCGCTGGCAGGGACAGGGGCTGGGATCCATGTTGACGGACTTCTGCCTGGAGGTATGCCGGACCTGGGGGGTAAAACGGATCGTGGCCGAAACGGCTCCGGATAACCGTCGCATGCTGGAACTGTTTCGAAAGCGTGGCTTTTCAAAAGAGAATACGCATTCTACGGATACCATCCTGCTGATGAAAAATCTGGATACCAGTTCTTTCTGAGCGACTCCGGGCAGGAACTACCGGTGAGTCAATCAATCCTCTCACCCAAAAGATATACCAGCTCTTACGAAGTATCTGTCTGTGTATTGATCTCTCATATAAAGTCACATGAACAGAATTAACGTATCGATACAAAATGTTTCGGCTTATGTGCATCAGTCAGACAGATGGCTGTTTTCCTGTCAGGTTGGTGCCAGGGCCGATCTTTGACCGCTATGCGCTCTTGAAAGTCTTGATGGTACTGTTTTGAGAGCGGGGATGGCGGATGAATTCACGGCAATAACCGCGGCACAATGCAAGAATTTCTTACACGATCAGTCTGCGCAGAATGAAAATGCAGTTCACTTGGGAGTGAAGTCAGGACACGAATAATCTGCATATTTGCAAAAATCGGTACTCTGCAGGTTCTGGTATATCTTTTGCGTTTACACGTGCAGCAGATTGTTAACAAACCCGGGTATCTTATTTCTGAGAGCATTCAGGAACATCATGTCGGAAGCACAACATCAACCCGAGTCCGCCGGACTCGCCGACCGGCTTGAAAAATCGCCAGCACTCTGGGCAGCGGGAATTGTGCTCTGCCTGTTCGGATTGACGTTCCTGATCTTGACGCCGGTATACGACACAAATGACGATCCGGTCATGGGGCTGGTGGCCTCCGGCTATGGGACAGTCGTCGGCCCTGATGAGCACCTGCTTTACACGAACGTGCTGATCGGATTGTTACTGAAGCACCTCTACATGCTGGCTCCACTCATTCCCTGGTATGGTGGCTACCTGCTACTGGCCCAGTTCGTGGCTCACTGGCTTTTATTATATTCAATGCTCCTGTTGAAGCGAAATCGCCTGATCCTGTTCAGCTACCTGATGTTTTATGTGGGGGTAGGAGTCTACTTTCTGGTGCACGTTCAGTTTACTTCAACAGCATTTCTGATCGGCCTGGCGGGCCTGTCGCTGATCATGGTCAGCCTGATGCTGGATTGCAGGGAAAGGCATCGGCCCTGGCTTAAATGGGGGGGAGCCTGCTGTCTGATCTTCGCCAGCCTGGTTCGTTTTCAGTCACTGCAGATGCTGGTCCTGACTTCTCTGCCAATGCTTCTGCTATTGTTCTATCAGTATTTCAGCAGTTTGAAGATCAAGGTCTATCTCCTGCCGGCTGCCCTGGCTGTCTTTGGTGTTCTGGGGGGGCATTATTATGACGCGCAATACTATCAACAGGATGAAGAATGGAGAGAATTTCTAACTTACCACGCCGCGTTGGCTCCCCTGATTAATGATATCGAAATCCCCTATAATGAGCAGACCCAGGAGGTCTTTGCTGATGTGAACTGGAGCAGGTCTGATTACCGCGCGTTTCGTGAGTGGGTCTATCTGGATCAGGAAAAATTCAGCCTTGATCGAATGCAGCGGTTCCAACAGCAAGTCGCTACTTTACCTTTGAGTCAAATGCCTGAGGTGACCGCCTCCCGGATGCAGGCAGTCCGGCACGCGCTCACTCGTCCGGTCACTTATTTCAGTCTCTTCGCCACGCTGCTTTTTACATTCCTGGGACAGAAAGGAAGCTGGCAGAGAAAGAGTATCAAATGGACTGTCTTCTGGTGTGTTCTGATTATGGCTTACCTGGTGGTCTACAAGAAATTACCCGATCGGGTCTTTTCCTGCCTTATCGCTCTCTGCTTTTATTTTACGCTGCTGATGAATGTCACTGGTAAAGAAGGGTTGGCGGCGACCGGTCGTATCTTTCGCGGGCCACTCCTGCTCAAAACTGGTATGGTGATTCTAATTCTACTCAGCTCTGCTATGCTGCTGGGATACGTTTCCTGGTCAGACCGGATCGTAAAGCAGAACACCCGGCTGAAACAGGACGTGCAACTGCTGAAGGAGAAATTGCCGGATAAAGTGTTCGTGGCGATCTGGACATTTCCCATAGATCGATTTATACCCCTGGATAATCAATCGGTATTCAAAGACTTCAAATATCTGTTTCTTAACGGACGCCAGGGTTCGCCTTTGTTTCAGAAAAAAATGAAAGCGTTCCAGATTGAATCACCGTTGGACGAACTGCTGGGATCAAGACAGATTTTCTTCATCTCACACCCTGAAATGGATTCCATGCTCAGAGAATATCTCAAAGAGTATTACGGCTCTGAGGTGTTTTGGAATCAGCTCTATATCGGGGGAAATTTTGTGATTTATCAACTGGGGACAGAAGAGCTCCCGTCGAAGGTCCCCGAGAATTGATTCAGAGCTTGAGCGCATTCAGGGGGGCAAAACGAAACCTGATCTATTCACGACAGTCCAGATGGTTGGTTGGTAACAGACTCAAACCGTTGATCTGGAAGATTACATTTCTGTCCGAATGACCAGTGGGAATCTGATCCGAATGCAACTGCAGCTTCAGAAGTGATTTCAAGACCGTTCCTGCTTCATTTGGAGTTCGGGGTTACTGGCCTGTGTGGCCTTGTGCTGGCTGAAAACGTTCTCAGGGGCTCAAATAGTGATCTCCAGGTGCAGTACAATGGAATGATGAAACTCTCCCGTGGGAGCGATTCTGCCCTGATTTACAGGTTGCATCAACGCTGAAACCGGTTAAAATGATCTTGTTAAATCCAGTGTTTCATTAAGTCTTCCTGCTTGAACATAGTGCCTCCCTTGTTCAAGCATCAGAGATGCCTGCCACTGCCAGATGATCTGGATCGGGGTGTTAACTCATCGGGGTGTCTGAACCAACAGGCCAATCCTGATTAAAACTTCGATCACAGTTAAATGGCTGCCTCGTTTCCTGAAAGATTAATCATGCTGACCCGTAGAAAAATGATTCAAGGTATGGCGGCTGGTGCAGGTGCTGCACTGGGACTTCCCTTTCTTCCCGAACAGCTCCTGGCATCATCATCGGCCCGTAAGGAGACTCCGAAGCGGATCGTGTTCTTCATGCAGAACCAGGGCTTCGATCCAGCCACCTGCATTCCGGAAGGGATGAAACGCAGTGGCTCGCTGGCAAAAGTCAAACTCCCTGAGCCCATCAGCCCGCTGGAACCTTACAAGGAACGCCTGCACATTATCAATGGTCTGCATGGCATCCACACCAGCCCGTCGCACAGTGCCTTCTTTGGCGCTCTGGGGGGCTATCGCGGCAGTGACGGAGTGCCTCCCAGTGCAGCGACGATCGATTATGAATTGAGCAAAGTCCTGCCTCAGACACTTCTGCCTCACTTGTGTATTGGCATGGATTCCATCGAGAACATGAAGACCAAGCCTACCATCGCAACGCTTTCTGCCAGTGGTGCCGGTCAGCCGATTTTTATGCATTCCAATCCGAATCATCTTTACCAGATGTTGTATGGCGGTATCTCCACCGGTGATATTCGACTCCAGCATGAAGCCCGATCCAATTTACTCAATCAGATTGAAAAGTTAGCCGCTTCGAAGGGCCGATCGCTTCCGACTGCAGACCAGCAGCGTTACGGTCAATTTGTGAATGGATTCAAAGATGTCAATGGACTGCGTGATCGTCTGGATTCGGTTGCAGATCACCTGCGGAAATTTGCTCCCAAAGTGGATGCGCGATATACCAGTCCCGAGTATGAAACAGACTGGCATGATGCTTTGCTCGACCTGGGAATCTCGTCGCTCACATCAGGTATCACCAATACGCTGACCATTGGTTCGGGCCGCGGCGAAATCTTCGGAGCATGGAAGGGACTGGGCATCGAACAACAGGGGCACAACCTGGGGCACATGGCGCAGCCTGGCAACCCCATCTGGATTAAGATCCGTCAGTATAACAGCCGCATGCTGGTGAAGATCATCGAAGCACTGGAAAGCGTTCCTGAAGGAAGTGGTACGATGATGGACCACACGCTGATTGTTTACACCAGTAACAATGCGGACAAGCAGCATACCAGTGGTGCCAACTGGCCGGTTATGCTGCTGGGTAATTTTGACGGCTCATTCAAGACAGGTTGCTTTACACAACTGGACGGTAAACGCCCCATCAACTCACTCTACGCGACGCTACTGCACACCGCGGGGGTTCCCTGTGATCACTTCAATATGAATGAGAAACTGGCCAGGAAGTTCGATACCACTACCGGCCCGATTCAGGAACTGCTGGTATGACCGGGTGCCGACTGGTTCTGGTTCTCGCGCTGCTGTGCAGTCTGCTTACAGACGCTTCTGGTGAGACTTACACTCCCGGTCAAAAGGTTTCCCAAGACTTTGAGGCCTTTACGCAATCGTTTCTGAACAGGCATTGTGTGGACTGTCATGGGGAAACAGAACCTGAGGGCAATCTCTCGCTCCATGACATGGGACCTGTCGACGAAGTCAATGCCGCGACCTGGAGAAGCGTGTGGGCACAGGTCACCCTGAAAGAGATGCCTCCCAAGGAGATGACTCAGCCCAAAGTAGTGGAACGGCTGCAGTTCTCAGACCTGATTGTCGGTGAACTGACACGCGTGATGCGCGACAAGGGTGGTTTTCATGATCATCTCGATCCGAATAAAGGGAACTATGTCGACCACAGCCTGCTGTTCGGCCCACTGCCAGAGGAAATCAAACTCACTCCTGCATCTTCGCCGGCACGTCTGTGGCGATTGACGCCTCAGGAACACATTACGCGCCTGAATGAATTGATCAATAAAGAGCCGGAGTACGATCCAGCTAAGCCTGGTTTGCGGACTCATGGAGATGTGGTTCCCACGAATCACGGCGGCGAACTTAAGCTCTACTTTGGTACAGATCGAATTATCAAATGGCAGGGGGGGACAGTGGCTTATGCGACGGCGGTCAAGAGTGTTCCCGCTGTGCTCTCATCGGCCCGTACTCATGGTCTGGAAAACTATCCTGACTTCTATTCTGTCAACAGTGCGGAGGCGACACAGATCCTGGGGATTTCTGAGGACATTCTGCGCTATATGGCTTATGGTCCTTTGAGCATCGCCAAGCCTTATCAGATTACGGATAATCCCCGGTCCATCGCGGACAAGATGAAAGGCGATATTCGCGGTTTACCCACAAGTATTGTCTACAGTACGAAGGTCGCGCGCCCCCTGACACCGGTCTATGATCTCATGCGGCAGGAAGGTGTTACCGATGAGGGTTTGCAGGCTGCCGTTGATTACCTGTTTGAAATGCTGACGTTCCGTCCTCCGAGTAAAAAGGAGTCAGACGACTACACTGCGATTGTGAAACAGTCCATCGAGAAACTTGGTAAGGAAGACGGCGTCGTCCTTGGTTTGTCGTCTATTTTTCTCGAGCGTGACGCACTCTTCAGGCCGGAACTTGCCAAAGCCGGTCAACCAGATCAATACGGACGTGTCATGCTGCAGGACTGGGAACTGGGGCTGGCAGTCAATCACGCGCTGCGTTACATCAAACCGGATGAAGAATTACGGACAGCAATTGTTGAAGGACGTATGCGGACGAGGGCCGATGTAAAACGGGAAGTGGAACGGATGCTGGCCGACGACAGTATCAGGAAGCCTCGTATTCTGCGTTTCTTCCGTGATTACTTTGACTATGACCTGGCCGGTTACATCTGCAAAGACGCCCGGGCATTGGCACAAACGGGGGTGAGCAATCGAGGGCAGGCCCATTACCGGGCGATGTTCGATGCGACAGCGAGTACGGATCGACTGATCGAGCTGATCCTCAAAGAAGATCGGGATGTATTAAAGCAATTGCTGACCACGGATCGGGTTGTGGCCACTGATGCGGACAAAATCTATTTTGGTAAGCGGCGTTCCCGGGCAGAAGAGATTGCAGCCCGAAAGGCCGCAGAGGAACTGGCTCGAAAAGAGGCAGCCAAATCCGGGAAAGAGCCGCCAAAACGTAAGAGGAGAAATCAGAACAGAGTAAATCACAGCGTCAGCCCGGCGGAACTGTCTGGGACGGAGATTTATGCACGTGTCAGTCGGCGCAGCTTCGGTACCGGATCGATGGAACCGGAACGGCTTCTCGCCACTGTACCTGAAGGACAACGCCTGGGGATTCTGACTCATCCCAGCTGGCTGGTCTCCCACTCCGATGCCATGGATAATCATGCGATCCGCCGCGGCAGATGGATTCACGAACGCTTACTGGGCGGCGGCATTCCCGATGTTCCCATCACCGTGGATGCCATGCTGCCGGATGAACCACAAAATACGCTCCGGGAACGGATGCGGGTCACCAGGCAGGAATATTGCTGGACCTGTCACAAGAAAATGGACCCACTGGGGCTGCCGTTTGAAATGTTTAACCATGCTGGTCTGTATCGCGAGTTGGAACTTGAGAAGCCGGTTGACACAACGGGCGAGATCATTGATTCCGGTGATGCTGCCCTGGATGGTAAAGTTGCCAACGCGATTGAGCTGATAGAAAAGCTTGCAGCCAGCGAGCGGTCCGAACAGGTTTTCGTCCGCCACGCGTTTCGTTTCTGGATGGGCCGCAACGAAACCCTCAATGATGCCCCGGTTCTTCAGGCAGCGTATCGCGCTTACAAAGAGAACGGCGGCAGCATGAATGCACTGCTGGTATCGCTGCTCACCTCGGATGCGTTTCTCTACCGCACGGTTTCAGAAAAAAAAGGGGTCAGGACCAATCCTGTTCGGCCCGGCGGTTGCTCGCGGCGGCTGATT